>Ga0208790_1000341_pt1 | contig 23619 bp, 25 predicted proteins | sample 10_taG_FD_184083 | JGI IMG/M metagenome (GOLD analysis project Ga0208790, IMG submission 184083) | Marine viral communities from the Subarctic Pacific Ocean - 10_ETSP_OMZ_AT15264 metaG (SPAdes) (version 2) | ecosystem: Environmental > Aquatic > Marine > Oceanic | place: Pacific Ocean | collected... | reverse complement strand
TAGGGTTATGACCGATTTTGGAGGAGAGCACGGATGGGTGACTACATACTATGTCGATTTACATGACATACCCTTTAAGGCAGAGTACTATAGGCTTCAGGCTCCCCAAATGTCCTTGCTTGAAATCATAAGTCAGGTTTGTGAAGATGCTGGATGTGATTTCTATATAGAGCTATTCATTACTTCTATGGGTGAAAAAGTAATTAAAGTTAAAACACAACAGAGAAGACTTCAGCCAACATTGGGCCGAATACAAGAATTTATTGATAGTAGGACAGGCGTAATATCCAAGAACATAGGTAGAGAGCTTAGAAATGAAGCTACTCAATCTTTCGCATATGGTGCCAGCAAGCAGTACTTTGTTGAAACGGGAACCTATGAGCCGTATTGGGGTAAGGACACAGAAGGAAACCTACATGAATGGGATACCTTTGCCGACCCAGCAGGAATTCTTGGAACAATGTACCGTGTTAATGTTGATGTTAGAGAACTTAATACGACCATAGCAACACCTCTAGCGTCTGATTTCATATACGTTACAGAGGCAGAGATGCGATGCGCTATTGCAGGATTTGCATCTTGGCAGAACTTTATACAGTCATACAACAGTGGTTCAGGGACTGTTACTGGTCAGTGGGCAGCAGCCCGAGGATTTAGGAGAACTATCGAAATAGACGGTTTTTTAGGCAATGCGGACGACGGAGCCAAAGGGAATGGTCAACTTGGAGCAATGATGCCTCAACTAGGAAATTTTGAATTTAATGCGGCTGACGTCGCAGATGCCAAGAAGGTGCATGCCTTTATCTCTAAATTCGCAGACGAATACTACGGAAGGAAAGCGCTTGTTCCTTTGGGTGTCAGTTATTATTTTAACAATGAGTCTCAAACTAATTTTTTTCAAGCTCTCCCAGTTTCAGAAGCTTGGGTAGAAGATGGGGGAAGCTGGCTAGGCTTAACAAAACCTAGTGCATATTTAGATGTCTTCACTACAGAAGAAGGAATGATAACTGGTGGAATCAAGCATTCTGCATCAACAGCATATGTGAGAGATGCAGGAGGGGCAATAACTGATGGCTCTAGTATTTACCTGTCAGCGACAGCAGAGTCGGAGCCAATAATAAAGAGCGGCGCAGTATACGCAATAGTAAACTTTTCTACGATTGCTGAGTATAAGACTCAAGAGGTTGGAACGGAAAGCTTCATGGCTGGAACAGCGTTCTCAATACGTAGTTTTAGCAATACAGATATAGAGCCCGTTCTAGGGCAGCTGAGTATGGGAATAGGAGCAGACGTTGCATTACCCATGTCACTCAAGAGAGTATATCCATCCACCATCGCTGTTCCTATCAGAAGCAATTATAATAAATATGGAGCCTTTGGGTATGTTGGTCCTCCCGGACCTGTCAATATGAAGCCGGACGATAGTTTATCTCCTTGGAGTTATGGAGGAACTACAATTATGAACCTTGTAGCAGACACCCAGAGCAAGGAAGGACTTACCTTTATGCAGGTGGGGGAAAGAGGCTCTGTTACTTGGCCCGGATATCCAGAACACAGAATAGGTTCTGAGCTTAGGTCTACAGAAGTCCTTTATAAGACATTGTCGAAAACTAATTTTCCTTGGTCGGTCACTGGGGCAAACGGAAGTACAGGCGTTCAGAACTATCTGTATTTAGATGTTGCACAGGCCGTTGGAACGTTCGGTCCCAATATAACAAGTATAGCTGTGAATATAGCAGAGGGAGGAGTAACGACCACTTATGAATTAAGTACCTTCACCCCTTCTTTTGGAAGGATGACCAAGCTGAATACAGAAAGACTTAAGACTGCGGCAAAGAATAGGGTGAGACTCGCTAAGATGGCAAGGAAACAGGCTTTTATGAGGACGTATACTCAACTTGCAAGAAACAGTAGGAGATAAAAATGACCTCGCGAGGCATAACTAGCTATAATAACCAAAGTAAGCAGAGTTTGGCGGGCGCTAAGCTTTTAGCGGTAGGAGAACTAAATGTAACCCAATCCGGCAGTCCTTCTCTTCATGCTGCGACATGCGTTACAGCGACTCCTCAGGAGATTATGTATTCCCCTACTGCAAATTTTACTAACCAAGGGGGAGCAAGCTGGGACGCCATAATAACCCCATTTCAAATAAATGGTTCTTCAACTAGGCTTCCCACAATGCCAACGAGTGCCGGTGAGGGATGTGTTAAGTCGCAGTCTAATCAAGTAGACCCTCCTATAGATGATTGGACTCCGCCGATTATTAATATTTCCTATCTCAACCCTTTTATGGGTGTCGGTGCCTTAGCTCACGGCACCGCAACTCATTATGATGGGACAATATTATTTAATGGTGGAGCGAGCAGCGACCAAAACCTAATAAACAGAGGGTCCGTTCCATCAGATCTAAGACCGATGGCCTTAAGGGGTCCTTTAATAATTCAAGGATGGGGATATGACCTTAATGGTAAGCCAATACCAAATGAACAGGATGATGAAGACGCCGCTAGGGGAGGAGAGTTCGTAAGCTCGCAACTTAAGGATGAATTTTTAGACAAATGGACTGAGAAAAGAGAAACTTGGCCTGTTGCTCCTGTTGACTTGAGATATGACAGGACTAGAAAAGTATGGACAGTTCCGAGTACGTTTAGAATTATTCAGGCTAAGGCGACAGAATCTGACGGCGTTCCAGCTGGCAATAGCGGAGAAGCACAACCTCTAAATATAGAAAAAGTATACAAATCTGATGGAACTGAAGTAGAAGAGCCAAAGATTACAGTGACAAATCCTAGTTGGAATGCAAATATTGAAAGTGGAAAGTCCTTTTTTGCCTTTTATGATACTAAAGATTGCACCTATTATCCACTAGCAGCAAGCGGGGGAGTCTCTTCGGGCTCTGGAGTAAAGATACGAGACGGCTCCGGCTGCGGTTATTCTCCCAGTGTTTCAACTTGTCAATACGTCACGGGCTGTATAACGTTTGGCAGTGGTCTTGGAGTTGTCAATGAGGGATATGGAAACTATGCTGTAAATGCTATGCACTACATATCTTCGTCTGGAGATGGCAGATGTCCCGGATCTGAGGATATAGCAAAAACATATTTCAATCATTTAAATGTAGGTTCTGGGCTGAAGGCTAAGGACAATGGGGACTGTAGCTTTACGATTGAATCGTGTGATAGTGGGGTAAAAATAGCTGCGAACCCCAGCTGTAGTTTGGGGCCAGCTTGGGGTCCTGAAAAATTAGAGTTAATAACTTTTGAGCACGGTTTCGATGTGACTGTAGATGGTGGTACACCCAACGCATATATAGTTGATAACGATTTGAGATTTGGCGGCAATAGGTTCGCTGATATTATTCCTAGGAGTGGTTTACAGTTAACTGCGTCTGCTGATTGTGTATATTACCTTGACGCTACAGGGATAGGCACTGGTTGTGATCCAGTAGTTGTTGCAGGGACTGGAATATCGGTTGAAACAGGCGTGGACGAAGGTTGTGTTGAGTATACGGTTAGTTTTACAGGATGTGAAACGACACTCGTTGAAGGGACTGGGATACAGATTACTAAGGACGAATGTGAATATACAATAGATGCTAAACCTACGTGTCATAATACCGTTTCGGTTTCTGACGACTGTCTCGTGCTTGTTGAAACAAATTTGGGTGATTGTATTAACTATGACATTTCGATTAGCGGTGGCTGCAAAACCAACTGGGAAAATCCTAGCTGGAGTCTGTGTGGCTATCCGGTGGAAAACGGAGATGATATTACTTTCTCAACCGTGGGCTGTGCCTCTGTAGACTGTTCATCACATAATGTAGAAATCACTGTGCCGGGCACCACAATCACTGCAGGGTCTGGGATACAGGTCACTGCCGATGGCAGTTGTGGGCACATAATAGATGCTGAAGTTTCGTGCAATACCATCGTTGGTACAACCGATGATTGCCTTATCGTCACGGGCCCGTCACCGGGAGTTGAGTGCCCTGAGTATCTTATAGAAATTAAACAGTCATGCAAAGACGCATGGGACGAAAAGCCTAGCTGGGAATTATGTAACTGGTTGGTTGCAGATGGAGCTAATGTTACTGTTTCTGGAGGAGGATGCGCGACCGTCGATTGCGACGCTGGCCATATACAAATAGATGTTCCGTGCACAACAATTAACGGAGGACATTGCATTAGTGTTGTTGAAAACAGTGCTAATGATTTTACTATCTCAGTTACTGGGTCGTGCACCGGAGGAGGAGGAGGGTCGTGTACTCATGAGGGCACCACCACTGTTGCTTTTGTTTCAGATGTATGTTGTGTAGGTAGTGGACTAGATATTAAGTATGGATCAATGACCTTTGTTGATGGCTGCTTTAGTGGATACACTACCAGTGGCTGTTAGAATGGTTTATGAATAAGGAATTAAAACATGTCTGAAGCGTCAGGAAAATTTTTATCTATAGGAATGCCGGGAGATGATTGCTGCTTTTGCGGTCCTGTGATAGTCGAAAGAAGTGGGGAACCAACTACAGTCCCGACGGATATTGAATGTTTAGGACATTGTACGGGGCCCCTACCTCTATATGGAGAGCCGGATGGAAATCCACCAGATTTTTGTTTTCCTTATACGTGCTGCCCATGTTCTAGTGGTGGCACTGTCACTGCCAGCCTAGTAGTAACCTCTGCGTCCGGTGGCCTTAGTAAAGACCTAGAGCTATCTTCTAGCGAGTCCGGAATGTGCATTGGACACCCTGTTATGTGCTATAATGACACTGGTCCTTACTATAACTCTAGAGTGCCTGCTGAAAAATACGGGGTGCAGAACGTGGAACTGTGTGCTCCAGCAGGGGGTTGTTCAGGGCAGAGAATAAGCGCCAGTCTATGTTGCTGTGAAAATAGCGATGCTATGGGGCCAACCCGAGGGACTGGCGATTGCCATACCTGCAATTATCAATTTACAATATATTGGCTAACATTAGATATGCTCGGTTTGCCATATTGCTTCTGCCCTACAGAGCCTCCCCTCGAACCGCCGACACATCTACTTCCGGGTGATGGCTATGTGCCCGCTGGCGTAGGTTATATATATGATAGATTCGAGCTTGTAGATAGTACATGCGATCCATTCTATTTATATTATGAAGCCACAGGACAATATTGGAATTGCGATTGTCTTCAAGCTGGAGACGTCGAAAACGTTGACAATACTGTAACTCTAGCTGTAACAATAACGAGATAAAGGACAGCGTATGGAAAATTATGATTATGAACAAATGTCTAAAGAAGGGTATTCTTGTCAATGTGAGGCTGCCGGTTACTGCCCATTATTAGACAAAGAGATGACCCCTCATCTTCACAGTCTTTGTCAGACAAACGAAGCTTACAGAAATAGGTTTTTGGAAAATGCAAAAAAAAGAGGGGTTCATGATTCTGAAGTAAGAAGAACGCACTCAAAAGAAAGGATAGAGATAACTGAACTGGCCAACTCTGCTGACTTGGCAATAGAAGATCTAAAGAAAGAAGGCATTGATCTAGATAAAGAAAATGCTTCTGCCGGACTCGGAGACACTATAGAAAAGGTATTGTCTAAGTTTGGGATAACACAAGAAAAAATAGAAAGAATAGCCAAAATGAAGGGCTGTGGATGTAGCAAAAGAAAACAATGGTTCAATAAAATATTTAGTTATAATAAGGAGAATACTAATGAGTAATAACCCGGACGACCTTTCTGACGAACAACTTGCGGACGAAGTCATTAATAAGTTTCAAGAAGAGGGAGTAGATAGATATGTCCATCATGCAGCAGAAGCTAGGGGCGGTCTTGGAGACACAATAGAAAATGTTCTCAATAAGCTAGGAGTCACGTCGGAAAAAATAGAAAGAATTTTTAATGTTGACTCTGGAGGGTGTGGGTGCGGAGCAAGAAAGAAGTTTTTGAACAACCTTTTCCCGTACTTTAACAAGTATAAAGAGGAAGAAGAGGAGTGAAATAAAAAAGGGGGTATGAAACCCCCCTTAGTTTTAAAAGAAACTGCCTCAGACCCTATCTGGGCACAGGAGGCTTATATACGAACCAACCTCTTTGTGGCAAAAACCCTCTGTTCTTGTCAGCATAGGCTTGTTCGTTAATCCTTTGCTCTTTTTGCTTTTCAGAAAGCTGATCCCATCTAATTTTTGGATAGATCTGACCACCCTTCTTGGTTCGTCCAAAGATAACCTTCGCACGACAGTCTTTACAGACCACTTCGAGCCAGTCATTTTCTGAACTATCATGACGGCAAACGAACTTCACATTGGGTGAGTTACATTTTCCACACGACTCATGTTGAAATACTTCTTGAACTCTCGCAATTTGCTTAAAGAGTTCGTCTTCGGTTTCTGCCTCAACTTGAAAAGACAAGTCTGGCGTTGCTCTTACACTAGCTTTCATTATTTTTTACCTCCATTATCAAATGCTTCTTTCCATTCGGAATCGTAACCCTTAAGGTTGTCAGGAATTGACGCTGCATTTCTCTGATATTCAGAAAGGGTACTTAGCAGCATCCGACCTTGGAGGTTACTCGAATCTCTAATTGAGTCAGCGTTAGGAGAGACACTCTTTACACCCTCAATCAAATTAATGTCCAACCTTTTACACATCTGGTTAAGTGCCAAGATCTGCTGATCGGTAATATTTTCCTCAGCAGCTAATACATCGTCATCAGATGTTTGCTGGACTTCCTCAGCAGTTACGACTCTTAGCTTAAGCGCTCGGCGTAAAGCCTTACCCTCGGCTCTTGTGTCTGCTGTAGAAACAAGGTGTTGATTGAAAGGATGCGGAATGTTCTGAAATTTAACATCGACACAACCATCTACAACTATTATAGTCTCTGTGGAATATTTTTGGATCGACAAAGTATGCTTGATTGTGCAAACGCCCCTTGAGGTATCATAGTTAAATATATCACTTGTAGATGAAACAATTTCTCCATAGACCCTTTCAGTGACACGCCTGAGACCATCCACTGTTGGATTTCCTTGCTTAAGCTCGCTGTCATGCATTTGGTCTAGAACATATTCGCTCCATTCAGGATCGGAAGGGGAATACACCACCTCCACCTCCTCTTCAACGGACTCTTCTTCGATGGCTTCTACCATTTCTTCAAAGTCTGTCTTGTCGGACTGTTTTTTAGTTTTACTCATATTTCAATATACCTCTGATCTTCCTTTGGAAATTTATTACTTATCTTCCTTAATGCTTCAACAACTTCTTGAAGTACCTTCCTAAAGTACCTCTGGGAACTCCTTTTGTCCTGTTTGATTCTAATCAATACCATTCCCTCTGATATAATTAGACCCGTTTTTTGACGATCTGACCGTTTATTTCTTTCTAAATTTTCCTCTCCCCATACCGGCTCAAAATGGGAAGGCCCGTCTACCTCTATAGCAGTAGAAGTATCATTAACATACAGGTCTATTTCAAGCCTTTGATTTCTTAGGAGATGTTCTTTATGGAACTGAACCTCGTATCCCCTTTTAGTCAATTCGACCAACAGGTATCTTTCAAGCTTAGAGCCTATTCTAGATGCTTCTCGAATAGCCTGACTTCCCTTTTCAAGAGTCTCTCTCTTCTCGCTCTCTGTCTTCTTTTCCCACGACTCTTTTCCTATGTTGGATCTTATGGTTCGGTCTTTGTCGGTCAGAGAGTCCCAGACTTTTCCTTGGCTCTCGCTGATTTTTATCTTGGTTTCTTCTGTGTGTAGTTTTCCTTCTGTAGGATGTTCTGATCTCCCAGAATCCAGCGCTACCTTAGCTGCTTCGCTACGACTTCTTATTTTTATCCCTAGCTTAGAAGCGTCTCTTCTAACTTTATTAGCATATGTTCCGACCTGTTTGGCTATCTCAGCAAAGCTAAGCCTCTCATTCGAGTACTTCTTTTTTAGGATAGTTCTTTTTTCTTTGTCGCTTAATTTGTTATAGTTCATGTTAAATCTCCAATATTTTTTCTGTGTCAAGAGACTCCATAATTCCATCTGGTTCTCTTGTGAGAGCCTTTAAGATATTGGATATGTTTTCGTCTTTTGCTAAAATTTTTATGTCCTTATTGTGAAACACTTTTAGAACATCTCTATATAATAAAGGACTATGTGTATGCCAGTCAATACTTTGTATCCAAAGAACTTTTTTTTCACAAATGCTATTATCTATTACAGAAATGGTATCCTGCAGATTAGTAGTCATAATAATGCCAGAGAAGTGATACGACATATACTTTGAAAATAGAGATAAATTGGGGAAATCTTCAATTTCTTGCGAGTTTGAAAATATAGTGATATTGTTATCACAAAACTCCTTAGTTTCGATACCATTCAAGCTTTCGCATAGTAAACCTATCATACAAATTTCTCCTTAGACTGCAGTACCGTATCCTTTGCTTCTACTGCTCCAAGAGCAGAGAATATATTAGCACAAAAATCGAACCCTGTGTTTTTAGTAACTTGTTCTCTGGCGACGGAAAGATTGTAAGAGTCTTGCATCGCAGACTTTATTGCCTCAGCCAAAGTTTCTTTGTTTGTAAAGCTGTTTATTCCTGAGATATGGTTGCTAGTTAAAACAATAGGGGTCGTTCCTAACATTACTGACTTGTGCCAATAATCCTCTGATAAATCCACATATATATCTGCAGACTTTATGATGTCCACCCGTTCCTGCTCACTAACAATCCCTAGATACTGGTGAACATCTAGTCTAACGTTACCAAAAAATCTTACGTTTCTTTCGAAAAGATCGGTCATGATATCAGGCATAGATTGCACCATATCCTGAGTCATGGAATCTGTAAAGCAGCACATCTTACAGCTCATACTAGGTCTTTTTGTCCCTGAAAGTAGATTGGTTATGTCATACAGGTTTTCAGGAAACTTAATGCATTTTCTAGTGGAGGACTTGCCTATAATTAAGTCAGGTTCTGTGTTGCTTGTGGAGTCATCTCCTATATAAGCCAGTGCTAAATTAGGAAGCTTTTGTTTGATATGTTTTGAGCCATTCATATGGGCTTCTTGTCCGTATATCAAAAGGTTGGGCTGTTTGTCCTCTAGCATCCTATATAGAGGAATTAGAGAACTATCCCATCCAACGACTTCGATATTTGACGCAAGCAGAACATTTCCTATTATTTCCGATACTTTATTATTTTTTTCTATAACAATCATTTTATATTATTAGCTCTTAGTAAATCTTTTGATGTATCTATATCAATCACTTCAATCGAGTCATCTACAATACACTTTATCTTTCCTCCACGGTCAATAATTTTGTTCAGAATTTCAAAGCCGAACATCTTTTTACTCCTCTTCTCCTGAGATATCTTTTTGAATAAAGACAGTTCTTTTCCATCTAGATAGACTATCTGGCTCCATTTTGCATCTAGGTCATACATCATATTTGTTATATATCCATCAGCATCAATTATGCATCCTACCTCAGACTGTCGGAACTCGTCATTTCTAGCGGAAGTGCAAGATGCAGAGTAGTCCATTTTTGACAGGGCTCGTTCATTAAAAACAAGATCTCCGTATATTATAAGTACCCTTTCTGCTTTAACCGCCCTAAGTGCTATAGATATACTTCTAGAGACATTGGTAATTTTATAGTTTTCATTTTCTAGCTTAATAAAATAGTCAGGGCACGATTCCATTAACTTGTCACATTCAAATCCAGTAACTACAATAAAGTTCACGTTATCTATTATTTTGGTTATTATACGTATCTGTCTTTCAAGAACGCTTTCTTTTGTTAATCTAATAAGAGATTTAGGCCCATAGCTTTTCATTCTCCTACCTTCTCCTGCGGCAGGTATAATGACAGTAATAGGGTCTTCTTTTCTTTGTTTTATATTATGTCTAGCCATATATATTAAATAAGCCCTTGATTGATATCAGGTCCGTTTCTTTATTTGCATCAAAGTGGAAGCCCACACCATCTTTATCTACTAATTTTTTTTTGCAGAACAAGGCTCTATTGCCTTTTGTCTCTTCTTCTGAAATGATATATTTTAGACTGAGGTTCTGTTCAAGTACATTCACTATCTGTTCTATGGATTGATCGCTTGCAAAGTCAAGTCCGATAGGGACTATTCCGAAAATGTCGCACTCCTTGAGATACATTTCTGTTAAAAAAGATTCTCTGCCATCTATATTAATCCAAATCTCTAGATTTTCATATGTCTGAGTGGGATTTTTTAAATTACCATAGGTTGTTATGACTTTTGCTTGACGCTTGGGCATATTTCCTCTATTTTAAACATGTGGTTTTCTATTCCTTCTTCAAACTCAGCCAACTTATCTTCTATATGAATATTAAATGCATTCCCAGTGTGTTTCCTATGCAAAAGCCTATTGACAAGCATCCCATTCATACTTCCCTCAAGAGGGTGACAAAAAACCATCTGTTTCCCTTCAAACATAATAGAATTATGCAACTCCTCGGTAAAATCCTTTGGTACTTCAAATCCAGACTCAAAAACTAAATAGTAAGGAAAAGAGTACTTAAAATATGTTCCATCAATAGCCAAGTCAATAGACTGTCTGTCTGTGGTCTCAGAATTAAGAATGTTTTGTATTCTCCAATCAAACCTATCCTCGTATTCTTTAACAATGTTCTCTAGATCTATATTTAGCTTGTATATAGAGTCCGGTTGCTGCATACTAATAATTGATACAATGTTTGGAGGGTTGAATTGGTCCGCTAGGCTTTTTAAAGTAGAGGCAAGTTCTTCTTGGGAGGCCCCTTTTCTGTGTAGGACCATGGCCTGATAAGGACTTTTTGTCTGGGAGCCCACTATATTTAAAAGCTCTGACTTAGAATACTTCTTCGCCCACTCCTTCTCTCTATGGTATGGGCATAGTTTATTGTCGATAACAAAAAACTCTTTTCCATTGTCGTCATAGGCCTCTATAATTTCCGCCCCAGTTTTTCTATATCTTTCTAAGATATTGGCAGAACAACCTGTTTGCGTCTTTCCTGAGAATACTGCAAAAGCACAGTCTTTACAGCTTGTATGTAATTGGTTTATCATATTCTTTTTGCCTCTAAAATATAGTTCAGTCCAGAAAGACCAGCGTACTCAAGACTGAAATCCTTTCTAGCATTGATATTGTCAACTAAGTCGTGTAGGCTCACCGCCCTTTTTTTACCAGCAACAGCAAGTTGAGAAAACTCGGTGCAGTCCATTTCTCCCTTAGAAAGATTTTGTACTGTTTGATATATGTCTATTCCTTGAACTTTAAGGCTTCCGTTTTTGCAAACCTTATTCATTAGCTCTTCTAGACCTAAATCTGATTCGCACGTCTCTAAAAAGCCAAAGGCCTCTACCTGTGAGTAAAAATAGTCAATCTTTTGTGAGACGTCTGGGCTTTCACACACCTCTACATCAGCCTTCAAGCCCGGCATGATAGGTCTGTTATTGTCGCAGAATACAAATAGTTTCATTTTATACACTTCTTCCTAGGATATGGTTCCATTTATTTATAAAGTCTTTCTTATTAGTGTAACAGCCGCCAGATATTTCTCTTATCTCATGTTGAGATGTCTCGCTAGCCAGAGCTTTGTGCACAAGAGATCCTATTTCTTCATACCCATGGTAGATATATCCACTACCTTGCAATAGCTTTTCAACTTCGCTGGAATATGGCACAATTGGTATGCATCCATGCGACATAGCTTGAAGAAGGTGAGGCGTTAGTCCTACTATGGTGTCCAAAAAAACTTTAGAACTTGAGAGATTGTCTGTAGTAAAATCAACAAGTTGAGCACCCTGACATGAAGCAGCAAACGACCGCATAAGACCAGAAGGAATCTTATTGAATACTACTACGCTGTCTTCTTTTTTAGAAACAGGCTCAGAAACTTCCACCGGAAGAATAGTTGTCATTCCTGCATATCCAAAATGTTTTGACATCGACACCTCTATATTTGCGGATAGCTGAGTCTTTTCTCTTACTTTAAATGTAAAGGGTCTAGGGCAGTAGGTTTCTTCACTACTGTTGTTTAATAGAATTAGGTCTAATCCAAATCTTTGCTGTATCTGTTGAGCCATGTTTCCTTCGTCGGCTTTTCCAATGCATATAATTTTATCGAAGCACCCAACTATAGGCGGAATATGGTCTTGTATGCACAAAAAGTTTGAAGGTGTGTTCTCTGGCGGAATTGACCAGTTGGAGCTATCATATAGATATACGTTTACATTGTCCAAATCAGCAAAATACTGACAGTAATCATCATAGCCATGCTGAATGAGCAATATGTTTAAAACTTCTCGTCTGGTTCTTTTCTTTACTTTATCTAATACAGAGAACATATAGCTTCTCCAATACCTTGTTGTTGTGTGTGATAAAAACTTTCATAGCCTATGTCTAGCATCATAGTCTGCTTGTCGTTAAATTCTCTTCTATTTTCATAAGCTCTCCTCATTTCACCTGAGAGAGAAAGTCCGTCTGGAACACTGCCTACGAAGTGAGAGTTTCTAGAACCTTCGTAAGCCTTTACTGAATAACAATACTCTTCGTCAATCCACTGCATGATTCCGTTGTGATTGCAAGAGATTATAGGGTTGGAGTGTGCAGCAGCGAGCATTGTTTGTAAAGATATCTCGTAGTCCATTTGGATATCTATAAAACAGTCAGATTGTTGATGTATAGAGATATTATTATACGCGGTTATATCTGGATATAGAGATGTCTTCCCATACATTGCAAGACCCTTTCTGATAACCCCTACATATTCTCCAAGTTCTTGGGGGTTTTCGCACAAAATATTCAAGACAACGTCGTCATTGATAGTGAACTCTCGTAGGTATGCGGCTAGTGCTATATCAAGATTACTATATTCTCCGATAGAAGAAATATAAAAGCTTAGCCTTCCGCCTATTTTTTTCATTGGGGACTGCCTAGGTATCCTGTCAATACTTGGCCTAACTACACATGCTTTCTCTTTTACAGAGTCGGGTAGTATATTCTTTTGGACATCACTACGAACGACTATAGCGTCTAATAGCTTAAGATAGTTTTCTTGACGACTAGTATCTTGTAAAGAAGGCTCAAATATTCCTATGTTTTTGTATTTAGTTCTTATAAAGTCTGTGAAATTTACATACTGGATGCAGCAGTCTGGACTGTCTATTGAAGATTCTGGAAATCCTACATAGGTATTGTCCTGTCCATATATCGAACAATTGGTATTAAAAATATTATCGCAATCAGAAAGCTCCTTTATCAAAACCCTAGCCTTTTGACCCATGTCAGAGTCTTTCTTGTATGGAGATACAGTTACAGAATTAATCATTAGAACTCCCTTTGGTTAAGAAGTTCATGGGTGTGATATCTAAGTTTCCAGTTCTCAATAGCTCTATCATGTTCCTCTCTTCTGCTCGCGACTTAAATAGATTAAACATCATCTCAACGTTAAACGGCTCTAGGTGAGGTCCGTAACCGCTGTCTATCACACATCCAAAGTCAAGGCTCGCGAGATACTTTTGAGCATCATACGAATTTATTCTATCAGGACTATCGAGCATAGAGTGGAAGCACCACTTAACAAATTGTTCGTGCGACATTCCTTGAGGAATTGACGGAGGTATTTGAGACTGTTTAAGAGGAGCGTTCCAATTACCTTGATTGCCAACTGGAGTATACGAGTCTATATAGTCTGACCATACCTTAGCAGTTTGATCCCAATCATATCTACTTACTGTCCCCTGCCTAACTTCTTTAGATTTTTGCTCTCTAAAGTCTTTGCTTTTAGTAAGGTACGTTTCGATTATTTCTGCTAAGTGATTATTGCTAGGGTAGGCTCTCTCGGCATTAGTGTTAAGCTCTCTAAACATTTTTTGAATCTTGATTGGGTATCCATTAGTATGTTCAACAACGTCCTCCATAGCACTGTAGTTCACTGCTGCCACAGGAACCCCACAACATGCCGCTTCTACTTGAGGCATTCCAAAACCTTCGCAAATAGCGTATTGTACATATAAATCAAATAAGTTGTATACCTTTATTAGTTCTTCAATGCTTAGGCCATGGCCGACATTGGGCATAAAAGCGGCTCTTTGTCCACATTTCTGACACCTCTTTACTGGGCCCTTATATCTAGATGGGCTCCAGTGCGAACACATCCGGCACACATAGGTGCATAGAACATTGGAGGATAAGTTGTTGTCAAGGATTCCCTCTTCAATGTCCCACCCTCCTTTCTCGGGATAGCTGGTATGTAGATACAGAAACGTTTTATCTGCTAGCTCTTTTGGTGCATTGTCTAGAAAGATTCTGAATGACTTCATCAGCTCAATAAACAGTTTTCTAGTCTGGTTTCGCATTACCGTACCAACAATAAAGCAGTCTTTTTCAAGCCCGTAGGACTCCTTGTGTTTTGCTTTGTCTTCAACTGGTTTATAAAAATCTGGATCTATCCCCGGAGAAGCACATCCAATTGTGTTTATTGTGTTAGAAGATTGCTTGTCTAAGACCTTCTTCCCGAATTCTGAATACGCGAGTATAGCGTCACAAGACTTGAACGTTTCGAGCCATTTTCTTTTTTGAGGGTAAGAGTCCACAGTGGGCATCCAAACCCAGTGAAAGTACTGCCTTAGTGGGGAATCTTTGATCCATTCGTCCATCCAAGGATCTCTATAGGTAAGGACTACGTCTGGTTTAAAGTCCAGAATAACCCTATTAAATCTCCATATTCCAAATGCGTTTGCGGGCTGGGAGTTAAAAAGCTTACGCTCTTCGTCCGTTGTTGGCATATTGTTGTAGTAGTCCCATGGAATAGTCCCAATGCGACTTGGGTCTCCATACGAAGCAAATTCAGCTATTTCATATTTGTTAGTAGCTACTAATCTGGGTATGACCTGTTTTGCGTAGGTTCCAAAACCAGACGCAAGGTGATGAGACTCGCTTAAAATAAGGATTCTTTTTTTATTCATTACATTCTCTTATTTTATGAACAGCTTTGTAGACAACTCTTTTGACATATGATCTTCCTCTTCCTAAGATATCAGCTATTTCCTGAAGAGTATATCCCATCTTCCTAAGATCGATTAGTTCGGATTCTTCTGAAGACAAGCTGTCTGGGCAGTGCTCCCACAGTGTTTCTGGGGTGGTGTATGCTGGATTTTTGTCCTCAGTGATTGAGCAGTATCTATCTGCCTTTATAGACTTTATCTCCTTGATAATTTCCCACCTTATAGGGTTCCAAGCATATGTAGATAAGGCAGATTTTTGTGGATCGTGCTTTTCAAGAGCCTTCCATAACCCGATTCTTCCAGCCTGAATATAGTCTTCCTTTTCTACAGCGCTTTTCGGATGGAATGAGCTTACTACCGAAACCACCAGTCCCATGTGTCTTTCTATTAAATCATCCATTATTATATTATAGCGTCCTTTTCAAACTAACTTGTTAGTTGTTCAACTCTTTTTACTAAAAAACTTCCTCTATTTTTGTCCCGACTCCCCCTAAGGAGCACCGTATTGCCCTCATAGAGGAGACTTTTGTACTTTTCCCACTCTTCAGAAAAGGCAGTTATATTGTCTAGTAGGCAGCTAGTGTCCCCTGCTACTATAAATCCCATAGCCTTTCCTTTGGCTCGACCCTTCTTTATAGTCCATTCTCTGACAGAATCTATTTGTACAGCGATAACCGCACCGTACTGGCTTTCAAATCCGTCAATAAATTCTTTACAGGTGCAGTTTGCTTTATCTATATTGCACTCATCCACCTTATTGCAAGTAAGTGCGATCCCTAGAAGCTCTTGTTCTTGTTTGGCAAGCCAAGAAGGAGAGTCAAACAACTCATATCCCGGATCATTATACGCTCTAAGTAAATCCATTACGATAGGGATTCTAGCCTTTCTAAATATAGGCCTGTTCTTGTCCTTGTCTTGAGAAGCGTCTATCATAGCCTGTATGCAATCTTCAGTTATTTTATCTGGATTGTTTTTCTTATATTCTATTAGCCAAGATATTTCTCTCTTGCTAAATTCTTTTACAATCCCATAGTGATGCTGCATTTTAGATCGAGGCATTTTGAAACAATCAAATGCTCCGGCTAGTATAAGGCCTTCAAATGCTCTCTTGTTTACTTTTGGAGAAACAAGCAATAGGAAGCATGGCCAGTCGCATGTCTTAGGGTCGATGTTTTCTGACTCCATGTGGTTGACCATTTTATTAAATACAGAAGACCCAACTCCCTTTACATTTGTAAGCCCATATCTGGGGTGCTGTTCTATAAGCTCAAACTCTTCATTCATATGAATGACACTAGGAGGCATTGTATTTATGCCCATTATCTTAGCATTATTAACAAGCTCTTGGACTTCAATAAACGTATCCGGCTTTCCTACTGCGTGTTTAAGGTATGAGGTGAAGAACTCATGCGGGAAGTGGGCTTTAGCATAGGCTGTCAGGTATCCATTATAAGCATAGCTTACAGAGTGAGACTTATTAAAAGAATATCTTTGTGATTTTTCAATCCAGCTAAATATCTCTTCTGCCTCTTCTTTAGTTACAACGCCTTTCTCCTCAGACTTTTCTATGAACGACTTCTTGACCTCTGCCATAACACTGGCCTTCTTTTTACCGATAGCCTTACGTAAAATATCTGCCTCTTGAAGGTCAAACCCGGCGATTTCCTGAGCAATGAGAATAGCCTGCTCTTGGAAGACCAGAATACCGTAAGTGTTCTTAAGAATGGGCTCAAGTGCCTCATGGAAATACTCGACAGTATCTACTTTGTGCTTTCTATCTATATAGTGCATAGTGAGAGTTTTGCCCTTAACAACAGCTTCCAGACATCCCGGACGCATGATTGCTATTAAGTCTGATAGCTCATCTATGTTTCTTGGTTTGGCTTGTTTCGCCAGAGATCTTCCTAGCTGAGACTCTAGCTGAAAAACACCCTTAGTATTTCCTTCGCAGAGCAAGTCCCATGTTTTGGGACATTCGATGTTCATTGTAGTGATGTCAGTGTTGAAGACAATTTGTCCTTCTTCGTCTTGTTCTAGCTGGCACCCACAGTCTAAAGTAATCATTCGCTAAACGCACCTTTGAATTTATTTACGCTGGCTTGTTTTCTCTGAAACTTTAAAAACTTAACCATTAGCTTTGCTTCATCAATAGTATCAGACAATGCTTCGTGAGCTTGACCGCTTGCTTCAAGGCCAAAGAAATCTCGAAAGGTATCTAGCTTCATGCCATTGGGTTCATCTAGGTTCTCAAACCAAGTGAATAAAATATCCATCATGTCAATCTTCGTGACTGTAGATAAAGGCATCTTAGTTTTATATTTTTCAGAAAGTCTCTTTAGGATAGGCATGTCGAACCCTATAATGTTATAACCGGAAGGGATTGGCTCTGTGTACCACTGTCCCGGCCTCTTATCTACTTCGTACTTAGCGCAATATGACATGAAGTTTTTCCAAGCCACCTTTTCTGTCTGACCGCTCTTCCAATCCTTGATGATATCCTCAGACTCTACTCCTCTTGTTTTTGCGTGCCAAGCTATAGTGTCTTGTCGAGCTTTCGTGAAGTATTCTTCATCGTCAATTCCGTCGGGCTTAATAGTAACCCTAAAAGCTTGATCTTCTTTTATCTCTAGTGTCCTTGGGTCAACAGGAACAGCCGCCAGCTCCACAGGGTTGCAGCTATGCGGGTCTACGCCGTCTGTCTCCAAGTCAAATACAATAATCCATCTTCTATTAATCATCTTGTTCCTCGTTTATAATAAAAAATAACCCTTTTGTAACCTCGTTCACTTCGCAGATAAGAAGGGTTAAACTTACTGGATGAGGTGTGAGCGAAACCCCGTGATACTATATTATACTGGTACTTTGTATGTGTCTTTGATAATTCCCGGCATTTCCATAATCTTATCTAACATCTTGATTCCCAAGACATCTAGCTTCAGTAGGCCTGCGTCTTCACAGGAAGGCCCTTCAAAGCCAGCAAGTTGACCCTTGCCTTCTTTGTCGATAACCATTGGGCAAACGTCATAGATGGGCTGTGGGGACACAACAACGCCCGCAGCGTGTTTGGACTGAATGATCTTTGTGTCTTCAAGTCGGATGGCTTGCTCAAATATCTTGGCAAATTTACCCTGAAGATTTCCGTTGTCATCGACATAGCACCATTCTTTTAGCTTATCCTGTCTATTCTCAAGAGCCCATGTGATAACAGATGCAGTTCCTAGCTCATCCTTCATGTCTTGAAGTTCATCAGAAATTTTTGCTTCATCTAAGATATGTGATGTGATAGCGTTCTGCTCACTGAAACCAATATTCCCTCTTGCTGCCATTACCCTCTTGAGAGCTGCCCTACCTTTAAGGGTTTGAAAAGTTACAATCTGGGCAACGTTATCCTCCCCATACTTTTGTTTAATGTAATCTATAATATCGTTTCTGGACTGCTTAGGGACATCAATATCAATATCGGGCATTGATACTCTCCCTCCGGCATTACGACCAGCATTATAAAATCTTTCAAAAATTAAATCATGACGCATTGGATCAATCTTTGTTATGTCCATTAAGTAAGAAACCATACAACCTGCAGCGCTTCCTCTTCCGGGGCCTGTGAGATACCCTCTAGACTCGGCATATTGTATGATATCTCTAACAATTAAGAAATAGCTTGAGAGATTAGTTTCTGTGAAGATTTTAATTTCTTTATTAACCCTATCTCCATAGTCGCTAAATAAAGATCCCTTTACAACGTGATCCATCTTGTCTGCCCACCCCTGTCTGCAGAGCTCCCTTAAATAGTCGTTTGGAGACATCCCATCTGGACAGTCAAACACAGGCGGATTAGGAGGTCCTAATATGTCATAGTTCGTGCACATATTAGAGATATCTACAGTGTGCCCAAGTTCCTCTTCTGTGTGAAACTCTCTCATATCTTCATAGCTGGGAATATGGTAGTTATCAGAATTAAAGAAAGTTCCTAAGAACTTAGACTTACCTTGTTTTAATTCCGACTGGACTTGGCCAATACTTTTACGCAAAGCTGTGCACAATAGAACTCTTTGGTCGTGAGCATCTTCGCGACGGCAATAGTGTGCATCTGGAGTGGCTACACAAGGAATATTGGTCAGTTTGGAGATTTCTCTTAGTTTCTCTGCAACCTCTTTAGCCTTTTGGTTTATAAGAGAATCAATAAGTTGGATTTCTATATAGAAGTTTCCTTTACCAAATGCTTCTTGCAGCCTCTCTGCTTCTCGTATACCATCGCTCTGCCAGTTGGGATTATCTACTACAGCAGTTGCCAGCCTAGAGCCCAAGTGTCCGCTAAATGAAACCAGAGAGCCATTAGCTTTTGATGCGAGCTCCATGAAATAGTCTATACCAACTCTAGGTTTATGGTAGAAGTGGTCTACTTTATTTGAAATGGAAACCATCGAAAGTAGATTCTTCCAGCCTTCCAAATCTTTTGCTAAAACAACCTGATGGACTAATTTTGAATTGTCAGGCTCTTTTACTGTGGCTTCTCTATTGCTGATATAGAACTCGCACCCTAGAATAGGTTTGAATCCTTTTGATATAGTTTTATGAAAGTCGATTGCTCCGCTTACAGTTCCGTGATCTGTCAATGCACAGGCATTTACTTCTATTTCTTCTAGTCTTTTTGCAATGTGCTTTGTTTGGGACAGTCCATCTAAAAGTGAGTATTCGCTATGGACATGTAATGGTACGTATTTCATACTAAAGCCTCGGATATGTTTGTATATAAATCTCTTACAGCTAAATTATACATGTTAACGTGTGTTTTGAAGTTGTTTGTCTTGTCAATTTTTCCTTTTTCCCAAAGCTCAGACCTTTCCCAGAACTCATTCGCTGGCATAAACCCACAAAGCCAGATCTTTTTTAGACCATAGTATTGTTTGGGATGGGTCTTGGTTACTCTATCAAACTCTAGGCTGATAAAGGCATAGATATCAGGCCTTTGGTGAGAGCTAGTTTCCGCAACAGAGACATCATAGTTTGGCCTTGGTGCAACAGTGCGGCGTTTTGTCTTGACTTCTATTCTTTGAGTTTCTTCTATAACGTGCTGGGTCGGAACCAGAAGGTCATGGTTGTATTTATCTAAACCCCTATTGTTGCTGACTATTTCAGCCCCGACATAAGGAGCGAGAGCTTCTTCTCCCAGATATCCAGCAAGGTTTCCTGCCCCTTTAAGGATTGAATTATTAATGTAGCCAAGAGATACAGCTTTTTGTTTGGCTCTAGCTATCATTTCTTTATCAAATGGTAGTTCTGTAATCATACTTCTCCCGGAGCTTGATACTTCCCTATAGCATGGTCTGGAGACATGCAGTTCCCAGTTACCCACTCAATACCATTCTCTTTAATCATAGCCATTGTTTGTTCGCACTTTGTGAGAGGAGCACCAAACATATTATATAAAGGTTCGACATAGGTGTCTTCATACGTACTTTTCCCCGCAGAGCATAGCTTACTACACTTCCAGCTTTTTATTTGTTGTGGGCGTGTCGTTTCTTTTATAACTTCAAACTTGGCCTTTAACATCTCCATAGTTTCTTCAATGTCGCTATCTTGAAAATGTAAAGTAAAAGGGCCTCCATCATTCATAAAGTGTATGGTGATCAAAAAAGACTTAACATGCGGATACATTTTTTTGACAGCCAAATGATACATTCTAAGCTGTGGGTCATTCTGTAGTTTAGCAGGTGTCTTTTCTTTTCCCGTTGCCCAGTCAAGGCGTCTTCCCGTCTTCCAATCAATGATCTCGTAGGTGTCATCCCCAATGTCTGTTATTAGGTCAATGGTTCCCTTCAAGGACAAGTTTCCCTCTAGTACTGAGCCGTCTTCTAGTGTGTAGCTGTACTTTGCCCAGTCCTCCTCAACCTCAAAGTCAAAGTGCGGCTCTGCATCCACAACAAGCCTATTCTTAGGGTCAAATAGCCCATCGTCATCGTCGAATATTTTCCAAACCCATTTCCGGCAGTGTTTCAGATCTAATGGTTTCCAGTCGTGGTGCGTAGTCCTAGACGTGTAATATTCATATACCTTGTCTATAATTTCGTCTAGGTACTTCGGGTCATAATTGGACGTTTCAATCTTTCCTATTTCGTTGTCTTCAAATGTTTCGTGTCCTTCTTGTAGGGCTTTCTTGCACAAGGCAGCCAACTCAAGAACCTTATGGACAATGGTTCCTTTATCTGCCTTCTTTCCTGATTTTCCACGCCACCCTAGCGTGTATTCGTGATAGTATTGCATAGGGCACATCCTATGGGAGTTAAAAGAGCTGCTTCTAAAATATACAATAGGGATACCCATTATTTCTCCATTCTCGGAAGTACGTTTGGTAAGTGTTCGATGGCCTTGTGGACCATCTTGAGTTGTTCCTCGATACTCATCTCTTTATTATCGACCACAGAATCGCACAGAGCGAAACACTCTTCGATCTCTTTTTCGCTGGAGTGTTCGTCCGCTTTGCTGTATGGGTCTCTAGTTAGTCCAAGGACAAAGCCTCCTATTTTTTGAAGAGAAGAAATCTCATTCTTAAATCGAACGTCGCAGATAAGGGCTACTTCTGGCTTGTCTTTCTGAATTTTACGTAGCAGACTATTGATCCAAACATCAGGGTCTAGCTTTCTAAAGATATCTGTTCCGACATACTGCAAGACCTCTCTTGCTGTCATCTTTTGCGACTTGATTTTTTCATTAGGGTGTGGAAGAGAACCCCACTGGATCGATGTTTCAGAATTCTTCTCCTTGTCTGTTCCATATGCTTGATTATATTCTAGCCCAAGAACACTAACGCATAAATCTTTTAAGGTATCTGCAAGTCCATATATTTTTACGAACTTACCCAGATTATCATTAAATAACTTGTCTACATTTAAATTTTTATTAGTAAAACTAAACCACTCCTGACCCTTTACTGTCTCTCCGAATATGTCAGTCACCTCGACCTCTCCATCTTTGGACAGTCTAGTATTTCTGCTTATCCCAAGCTCAGCCAGCTTGAGCGCGATAATGTAGTTACAAGCAGTATTTTTACCGCTTTGTTTTTTTCCAGCGAACCCAAGTATTTGAGTCATCTGTTCTCCTCTTAGTTGTCAAGGTCTGGATAAAGTTCACTCAAAGCCTCTAGGCGGTCTGTAGCGTCTACAAGAAGATCTAAGGCTTCGTCTAGGTTTTGGTGAAAATCACCAGTTGAGTGGTCTCCAATACCGGCGGCATTGTTGGTTAACAGCTCAAGCGACAGCTTGGCTTTCTCTTGGTCTGCAATTGCTTTGTGCCACAGATAGCTGATGGCATAGTTCCTAACATCTTTTCTGGTCATTTTAAAGTTCCTTATAAACATTCATAGCGTTTTCAATAAAGGGTTTAATGTCTGAAGTAACAGTATCTACATTTAATTCTGCGATATCTGTCGCATCAAAACTTGGGAAGTATAATCTGTAGAGCCTTCCACACTGCTCTTCTATTTTCTTAGCCGCTTTTTGTCCTGCCTCATCATTATCCATAAGACAAACAAGAGACAATGCCCCTGACTCGTCTAATAGATTCTTTTGGTCATTGTTAAACGCAGTTCCGAAGATGGCAACCACATTGTGTATTCCAGCCTCAGCAAGTCTCCAGACATTCCCCGGAGACTCAACAAGAATAGCGACACCGCTTTTAGATATCTCATCCTTGGCTATCCAGTAATTATACAGCCATTTCTCTTTTTGAAAGCCCTTGCTATGCATCCATTTAGGAAAATGACGACATTTTTCTTCAGGGTTGTGATAATTGTTACAAGATGAACACTTTTCAAATATGCTTCTTCCTGTGCATCCGACTATAAACTCGTGGCTATTATCATAAATAGGAACAACGGCTCTCTGGTACATGGGCTTATTGCGTGTGTCGCAATACCCTACGTCATAGTCCTCAAGAACCTTCTGTGAAAAGCCTCTGTCTAAGTAGTACTTACAGGGAACTTCTACCCTGTCTCTGTATATTTGTTGGGTGATCCCGCCTTTCTTTGCAGCTTCTGAGCTTAAGGTGTTTACTAAGTTATTAAAGTGAAGCTTTTCTACATTATGATTATCAGACTCAAGGGAGCTGAGATCTCTCTTTAAAAACTTAAGGAGGAAGTCTACTGACTCTTTAAACGTTGCCTCTTTATCTCCCTCCTTTTCCCACCCATGATTAACTCTAGACAAAATCCCTCTCATTAGGTCGATCATTCCGTTGCCAAATATTTCCTCGCATTGATGAGTTCTGCACTTATAGTGTACTTTGAACTCCCCATTGGGGTAAAAGTTAAGAGCTGTCGGATTGTCCCCTCCATGTATGGGACAAACAGACTTCATCAATATATCATTTCTATATGCAATAGTCATTCCAAAATAAGAGTATATTTGATCTATATACTGACCAGATATTTTAGCTAGTGTCCGTATTTTTGCGTAATCATATTTTTTAGAATGCGACATCTTCTGAACCATTAAAAAGCTCTCCTTCTTCGGTAACGCTAACTCCACTGTCTAGCTCAAAAGCAGTTTGCCCTTCAGTTACCTTACCTATTTTTCCTGTAAGCTCTACGTTAATATAATCTCCGGGCTCAAGCCCTTCTCCGTGCCTAGC
>Ga0208790_1000340_pt1 | contig 23633 bp, 12 predicted proteins | sample 10_taG_FD_184083 | JGI IMG/M metagenome (GOLD analysis project Ga0208790, IMG submission 184083) | Marine viral communities from the Subarctic Pacific Ocean - 10_ETSP_OMZ_AT15264 metaG (SPAdes) (version 2) | ecosystem: Environmental > Aquatic > Marine > Oceanic | place: Pacific Ocean | collected... | reverse complement strand
GGCTCAGGTTAGCTTGCATCAATCCTTCCAGCTCACGCTCTACAGCTAATGGCGCGTCAAGCACGCCTGCGCTATTGGTTTGGGTTACGTTGTAACCGGAGGGGATGACGCTATACGGCCCCATCTGCACCACGTTCATTCGGTTTAGGTCGTTTGGTGAGTTGGGCTGTAAATGGATTGCTGTGCGTGCCATAGCCGCATCGACCAGACTGCACTTCAGTCGGTTCTTTAATTCAAGTGAGGCGAACATTTTAACGCCCATCCCTTTGACAGAATGGTGCTGTCCATCACCCTTGTCATAGTACATCGGGTGGACTACTTCACTCCACTGCTTGAATCGGTTCAGCTTACGGAAAAGGAACTCCTTGTTATCTCCACGCTCATCCACAATACAGTGGCTAACAGCTCCTTCAGGGTTCTTGTCATTTGGGAATTCCCGATAAAAAACGTGAGCGACAGTGATAACATCGCATCGGCTAGAGTAAGACAGATCATTGTTGCGTAGCTCCTGCTGGTGCTTTTCCCATGTGTGGTTTGAACCCAGTGAGTCGGGGTTAGCTGACATGATAGCTTTCTTAGCTGCCTTAACCGTCCAGCCAGCCTTAGCTGCTGCCTTCTCGTTTCTGATAAATTTATACAGCTCATGGGCGCGGTACTGACTACGCACCACGCACATCTCCCAATCTTCAGTGTTTGATTTAGTTCCCTCTGGAACCAGAAGGTCAGCATTCTTGATCGGCTTACACCGCCAATCAGAATTATCCTCGAAGATCATGGGGCCACTACCATAAAGAACCATCTCATGCTGACTCAGCTGCATCATGTAATCGAATGAACCATCCTTTTTCTGGAGACGATCAAACTCCTCAGTGATAATGCGGCTATACTTCTCTGAATCATTAGCATCCCCGTGCCTCACCTTGACTGTGGCGTATGTAGGAACCTCAGCAAACACATCAAAGAAGGCACTCATTCCCATGTTTAGGAAGGATTCACCCTCTCGGAAGTTGACGTTAGTTCTGAAGGATTGGCCAGTGCGCGTCAGCTCGGCTGAGCTGTAGGGAGCATTGCCATCCACAAGCCCCTTAACTTTAGCTCGCACTTTACTGCGCCTGTCATCAGCACGAATCATGGACTTAACCATAGACTGCACGGCTGAGGCGTCATTGAGGCGGCTCTCAGGTACGCCCTCTTCGGAGATGTTTTCTAATTGTATTTGGCTATTCATTTTTTCCAGCACGCCGCAGGCAAAGCCTCGCGTATTTTAGGGTTGAGGTGATTTTGTAAAATATCTAAAGGGAACCAGATTTGAGCGCGATTCAAACACCCACAATACTTGCAGCTTTCCAGCTTAGGATCATAGTCAGTCTTGCCAGCCTTAGTAATCTTACTGATCGCATCATCAAGGCGGGAAGAGTTGCAGCCGCCGCACCCTTCTGCTTGGATGTTTGCGGTGCATCCGGTGCAGATCATGGCGCGGCGATCTGCTTCTTCCTGCTCCACCCGTGGGTTTCCTTTCAGGATTGATTCACCGAGGGTTTTGGTAAAGGCCACCACATTAGCTATAGTGAGGCGTTGAGGAACTAAATCTCTTGGCTTGTCGTGGCAGGCTTCAGGAACCTCCTTGCAAACCCCCTCCTCCACTTCCAGCTCCATGTCCATCTGAATAGGGTATCCGTTAGCTAGCCTATGCTCGCGCACGCCTGCTACCAGATTAGGCAGGGAGGTAGCAGTAATTAACTTACCGCTCTCGCGCTGCCTGTACCTCCATCCATTCGGAGGCGTGGTTTGTTTTTCCTTAACCCTCTGCATACATTGAGTCTGGATTATAGACTGAATCGTACTTTAACGATAATTCTTCCCATTCTTTATCATGCTGGAGCTGTTTCTTCAAGTGGCCCGACCCAAGTTCACGCGCTAGATGCACACATATCGCTGCTGCGTCAGCTAAATCTGGTGATTCTCCGGTACGAACTTTCATCTCCGCTTTTCTTTCTACGACGATCTTTCTTTTTTGGTCGTCGAACATACGCGAGCAGAACTCGATCTGAGTTTCGCTATCCATACCCTTGATCTGATCGCGCATAACCCACTCCCTCACGCTAAACCACAGCTCAGTCACTTTGTTTGAGTAGGCTTCATGGCTGGTTCGTGAGTCTTGATCGCTGACAGGCATATCGCTGGCCTTTCCTCCGAACTCCACACGGTTAATCCGGTTACTCCACTCCTTAGCCATGATGTCGCACAGCCCCCCGCCCTCTCCGGTGCTATCCACAGCTAGATGCTGCGGTTCGACGCCCCGATCTTCACAAGCCTTACGAACTTGGTTAGCTATCTGGTAGTGGATAGGCTCATCAGACTGCGCGTTGATTTGAATTTGTATGATTTCACCAAATTCCAGACCCATTAGGCCATTTTGAAGATCACCGTACTTAGCGAAACGTAATACACACCTGTCTCCACCGAACGCTGGGTCTAATCCAGCTATGAATTTCGACTCCTTCTCGAACGTGTGAGTGCCAGCCACCTCATGTTTGTGGCACATGGTCGCTGATAGCACCGTCTTAACGATGCCCGATGGCGACCAGAACCCACGGGTGTACTTCCAGAAACGTGGACTATCCTCTCCTTCATATTTAATTGAAGCGTCTAACTGCTCTTGGGTTATTAGAAACTCCCACTTAGTCTTGCCCGCCAGCACGTTTGGGGAGCGCATCCCGTCAAACCGGATGCACTTGCCGCGAGTTGTCTCCCATTCCTGAGTGTCGATGTTGACCGAATCCCACCCAGTAACAGGCTCAGAGAACCTACCATGCTCATCCAGCATGGAATGAGGGTTTCCGATGGCTAGAAACTGGAACTCCCGACAGCCCTTACTCAAGTTGGACGCCGCTTCAAAGGCCGCTGGTGGGGTATCTGTGGCTTCGTCCACGATACAGAGGATTCTTTCACTATGTATCCCTTGAATATTGGCAACTGCTTTGGATGTAGCACCGTCAAGCACTGCGATGGCGAATATGGCATTCTTTGAATCTCCCTTCTTGGACTGAAGCTCCGTCTTGGAGTCCACCATGTTTCCTATAAATTGGTTACTGGAGCTATTCCATAGCTGCTGGACATTAGCCCAAGCACGCTTACGGATCATCTTAGCTGTGGTAGAGGTCAGGATTACTGAGCTGTGCTGCGGATCAGCTAGCCACCAGACCAGAGCATATAAGGAGCTAGCGTAGGTTTTTCCGCTAGCAGCGCAGCCCGTCCAGCTGACCCACTCATTCTCACAGAGAGATTCTATCTGCCTCTCCAGCCAAGGATGCCAGATCAAGTCAGGCCAAATAAGGTCAGCCGCATTCTTAAAGTGCTGGTATCTACCAAGCCCACCCTCCTCTGGGGTGATGCTTTCTCTGAAGGCATACAGTTCAGCTTCCAGCTGAGTGATCGGGTGATCGAAGCGATACCCATATATTGTAGTGCTCACCTTGACTTTATCGTTACCGCACACTATATGTAGTGTCAACTGTTGAGTAAACACAGGGTCGTCGCCAGCTATGTCTACATCATTATCTAATTACGGGGGTTCGGATGGGTACAAATTTTACAAGGGAACATCTTCCCCCATCCCGAACCAAGTCATCATAGGGTCAGATAACGTCACCGAGGGTACGTCCAATCTGTATTTCACCAATGCTAGAGCTAGGTCAGCTATCTCAGCTAGCGGTAGCTTGAGTTATGATTCAGCTACAGGTGTGGTCAGCTATACGCACCCGTCCATCCTGACGAACCTCGACATTACTCATTCTGATGACTCCACTGTGGGGTCAGCAAAATCCATTAAGACATACGTTGATGCTCAAATCCTCACAAAAGATAATTTAGATGAGATAGCTGAAGGCACAACCAATGTTCATTTCACAGCCAGCGATAACACCAAGCTCGATGGCATAGAAACCGCAGCTACCGCTGACCAAACCGGAGCGCAGATCAAGACGGCTTATGAGGCTGAGAGTGATACCAACGCTTTTACTGATGCCGACGAGACGAAACTCGATGGCATTGAAGCTAGTGCGACAGCCGACCAGACTGATGCTGAGATAAGGACAGCGGTTGAGGCGGCTACGGATTCTAATGTGTTCACTGACGCTGACCACACTAAGCTCGATTCTATTGAATCCTCTGCCGATGTAACCGATGCCACCAACGTCACTGCCGCTGGGGCGTTAATGGATTCTGAGCTAACTGATTTAGCTGGTGTAAAGGGAGTTACAATCTCAACGCTTCAATCCAAACCATCAGAAGGAGCTTTCGTTGATGGTGACAAAACCAAGCTCGACGGCGTTGCGGCCAGTGCAAACAACTACGCAATTTCTTCAGACCTCTTGGACGAGGATAACATGGCCACTGATTCGGCTACGAAGGTTCCGAGTCAACAGAGCGTTAAAGCCTATGTAGACTCACAGGTTGGAACAGTTGACACTCTTGGTGAAGTGCTGGCGAACGGAGGCACAACATCCAGTTTATCATTGAGGAATGTTATCTCTGATGAAACGGGGACAGGTTCTTTGGTTTTTACAAATACCCCAACACTGATAACTCCGAATTTAGGAACACCAGCATCGGGTACACTTACAAACTGCACTTTCCCTACACTGAACCAAGACACCACCGGAACAGCAGCAACAGTCACGGGTGCAGCACAGACTGCCATTACCTCAGTCGGAACCCTGACGGGCCTTGCTGCAACCGGAACCTCTACTGGTGACTATATTGCACAAATAGAAAATTCATCCGACTCTGGACATGGGCTTAAAATTAAGAGTGGAACCAGTGGTAATAGTACACAGATTCTCGGTGCTTATAATTCAGCAGCCGCATCCTGCCTCTCCGTAAGGTCTGACCGAAGAGTGGGAATTGGCGTTGCGGTTCCATCCGCAAAGTTTGACGTAAGGTATGATGATTCTAGTGGTGCTGATTCAGTAATTTTCAAAGATAGCGGAGATACAGCCTGCTTTGAATTTAATAGCCAAGGTGAAGCGTACATCCGTACTGAACTCGGCATCGCCACGACCACCCCCCAAACAAGGCTTCATCTTACTGCTGATGCTTCCAGCACATACACCGATGGCATAATGCTCGGCCATGAAGCAAATAATAATTATGGGTTAGGTTTGTGGCACAATACAACTGGCAACGGAACAAGCTACATTGAAGGTCGAGAGGACAGTGCTTCTGCCGAAATGAAGTTCAGGATGCGAGCCGATGGTACTGCCGTAGATGCAATGACGATATTAGGAGATGGAGTCATTGATATTGAGTCAGGCAAACTGAAGATTGCTGGTTTATCCGGTACAGATGGCCAAGTGTTAACTACCGGAGGAGACGGTACGATTGCGTGGGAAGATGGTGGCGGAGGTGGAGGCGGTGGCAGTCTTGATAATGTTTCAGAAGACTCGACACCTCAGCTTGGTGGAGACTTGGACGTTAATGGCAACAAAATAGTCACTACCTCTAATGGCGACATAGTTCTGGAGCCAAACGGAACGGGTAAAGTCGGCATAGGCACGGATTCGCCAACTAAAGAACTTCAAGTGGCTGGAGAGTTCAGGGTTAAGGACGGGAGTTCTGCTCTATGGTTTAGTGAGTATTCCGACAATGCAACACTATGGTTTGATGGCTCCGATGGTGATTTTAGCGGAGGAGACTATTTCCAAATCACAGCTGACGGTGCAGACGCGTTGCGCTTTGGGTACGCTGCTTCAGACAAAGTGTCAATGTTGGCTAACGGTTCGGTCGGCATAGGCACTGCGGCTCCAACAAACGCAAAGCTAGTAATAAACCACGCAAGCACATCAACTCCCACAGATAACATAGAGCTGCTGGGAACCTCCATAACTACGGGGGGAGGAACTGGACTTTTCCTAAAAGCCTCAAACTCCACGACAGCATCTAGGTTCGGATCGAGGATACATACAGTTCGGGAGGCAACAAACAACGGGGCTACATCGCTTGTGTTTAGCACGGACGACAGTTCCTCGTTGAATGAAGCTATGCGAATCGACTCGTCAGGCAACGTCGGCATCGGTACTACGGCTCCTGCCTCCGTATTGCACATTGAGGGGGGTTCAAATAATGAAGTATTAAAACTTGCAAACAGCACAGCAGACTTCAGGCATATAATTGCAGACGGAACCTACAGAATCTATGATAACGATGACACTGCCTACAGGTTCTACATAGACACGGGTGGTGCTGTTAGCTTTGATGGCTCAAGTGACTTCGGAACATCTGGGCAAGTGTTAACAAGTAATGGCTCTGGCTCTTCACCAACTTGGGAAGATGTTTCGGGCGGAGGCAGTCTTGACAATGTTTCAGAAGACTCCAGCCCTCAGCTTGGCAACCACTTGGATGTTAATGGCTACAAAATAGTAACCGCCTCGGGGTCAGATGACGACATAGTTCTGGAGCCAGACGGAACGGGTGGGGTTGGCATTAAAGACGGAAAGGCACTACAGCTTTGGAATTCGGGCGATACCAACTACTCAACGATAGACTCACCCGCCAACGGCGTCATGGCTTTCAGCACAGGAGGTATTCCCGATGCGATGTATATAGCGAATGACGGTTCGGTCGGCATCGGCACTACGTCTCCGTCTGCTGAATTAGAAATACTTCAATCAGCAGGAAACTCTCCAGAGTTAAAGCTCACATCTGGAACGGTTTACACAAAGATCATAGCAGATGATGCTTCTGGATTTAGTGCGATAGATTATTCTCACGATTTAAGGTTCAAAGATGCTGGAACTGAAACAATGCGAATCGACTCTGATGGTAATGTATTAGTGGGAGCAGCCCCTAAAATACACGCCAGCAGCACAGCAGCTTACTACACAAATCAAGCGGCGGGGACAACAATATTATCCACTTTTGATTCTAACGAAAAAGTAACTTGCGATGCAACGGGTTTCATACAATTTGAGACGGCTGGAGTGGCAGCCCTGCGAATCGACTCTTCGCAGAACGTCGGAATAGGCACTACGGCTCCGACAGCAAAGTTAACAGTTGCGGGGGCTATTGCTTTTGATGCTTCAGTAAATGGAGTCATCAATACCGAGAATTCAATTCGTATTAACATTGATAGTGATGACAGCGGTACAGGCGAGAGTTTTATAGTTGGACACAACCAAACTGCAATAGACCAGAACGACGTCTTATTCAAAGTTCAAGAGAACGGCAAAGTCGGCATAGGTACGACTGCGCCAGACTTTAAGTTACAAGTTAACGACGGAACCTCGGCAATTGGACTCTGTGAATCTTCAAGCCATGCATCTATATGGCTAGATGGTGTTAATGGTGACTTCAGTGGTGGTGATTATTATGGAATACACGCTAGAGACGGTGGTGCAGCTCTCGACTTTAGTTATGCAGGTACTAATCGTCTATCTATCCTATCTGGTGGCAATGTCGGCATAGGCACTGCGGCTCCTGCAAAGTTGCTTGATATAACTGGGGCCGCAGCAACTATGCGCTTCACGGAGACAGGGACAGGAGCCAGAACGTGGGAAGTTGGCAGCGGGATCGTCTCGAATGGAACTTGGTCGGTTTATGATGTATCGACCGGAGCAGACCGTTTCAGCATCAACTCCTATGGTTCAGTGGCTTTTAATGGTGACTATGGTAATTCGGGAGACATCCTTTACACGGACGGCGACCAAGATGAGCCTTACTGGGAGATGGAAGGTATGTCCGATGCCCGACTCAAGGAAAACGTAAAAGAAATTAGCGCACTGGATGACATTAACAAACTTCGTCCGGTTGAGTTTGATTGGAAAGCTGAGGCCGAGGAGTTTCACCGCCGTGGACACGCCTCTGGACTAATAGCTCAAGAGGTTGAGGAGGTATTTCCGCAGCTCATTCGAGAAAAACGGGGCATGAAGGGTGTTGATTATAAAGCGTTCACCCCACTGCTCATTCAGGCAATTAAAGAATTAACCGATGAGAATAAACTTCTCCGCGAAAGATTAGATGCGGTTGAGCAAAAAGTTCAATCAACCTAAAATAAAACAAACATACAAATATTATGCCTAACACATACGCATACACTCGTCTGGAACCCTTGGTAACGACACAAGAGGTTAACGGCCAGCAAGAAAAAGTCGTAGAAACCCTAGTAGCTGGAATGACGGCTCAGAGTGATGATGGCTATTCGGCCTACATCGACACTGCCATTTCCTGCCCACTTGACCCAGACAACTTCGTTACCTTTGATGAGATTGATGAGGCTTGGGCGATTGCAAAGGCCGAAGCTGTTGCCGAAGAGAAGGGCTGGAAGGATTCGTTGGACAAGCAAATTGAAGCTGCGCGTACACGGCCACTCCCTGCCAAGTTCAAGTTTCAGGAACCAGTAGTGGAACTCGCTGAATAAGGGCCATGCCTGACTATGACCCAAACTCCCTAAGTGCAGTTCTTGTGCGAATGGAACAGCGGCAGATCGTTAACACGGATCGGTTGACTGAAATCATTCACAGGCTGGACAAGCATGAGGAGCGGATTGAAATGCTGGAGCAGTTCAAGTGGAAACTCCTTGGTGCGTTAGCAATTGGGTCAGCAGGAGGAGCAGCAGCGTTTAGTAAATTGTTCGGAGGATAATGGCAATAGTCGATAAGGGAAGATTAGTTGACGGCATCACCGCACTGGATGGTGGCATGGATTCTGGGCGTTCTCCCAGCACCATAGCTCCCAACCAGTGCGCGTATGCTGGCAACGTGGCCTTCCGTGGCGGCTTCGCCAAGACCCGACCAGCATTCCAGAAGGTAAACATCACATCATCCTCAGCGGCAACCACGTTCGAGGGCGATAAGTTTCAGGGATGTGGCTACTTCGACTACTCTGATGGGCAGATTGTAGCTGTGTCTGGAGGCAACACTTACAAGTTTGAGCCTCCTAGCAGCGGGTCTAGCTGGAGCTGCACTGATATAACTGACAGCAATGCCTTATCCACCACAAAGGATAGGGTTCACATGGTTCAGGCCGAGAACAAGGTCAGTAGCGGCTCCTCAACTAGCCACCTAATCATTCAGGACGGAACCAGCTCACCCTTTATCTGGGACGGCAGCGCATCAAGCTATGCCAGTGATGTAACCGATAGCGTCCCTACAGGCACAGGCCCGATGGCGTTTGGGCATGGGCGTTTATGGATAGCTAAAGGCAGGAGCTATGTAGCTGGCGACATCTACGGCGGCAGTAACGGGACTCTCAAGTTTACAGAGAATACTTACCTAGCTGGGGGAGGGGCTTTCTCTGTGCCAGTCAGCGCAGGAAACATAACTGCTATGCGCTTTGCTGCTGCCCCTAACACAGCGTTAGGACAGGGCGAGCTAATCGTGGCCACTGATGATGCTGTATTCACGGTGAGCGTGCCGCTGGATCGCAGCACATGGGGGGCAACCACTGATCCGGTTCAGCGCGTAGCCTTAATTAACAACGGCGCGATGAGCCAACATAGCACTGAGCTGGTGAATGGCGACATCTTCATGCGTTCACGCGATGGCATCAGAAGCGTAATCCAAGCCGTTAGAGACTTCACTCAGCTAGGCAACACGCCAATCAGCTCAGAGATGAACCGTGTCTTTAAGTACGATGAGGCCCAGTACCTTCAGCACTCTAGCGGCGTGCTGTTCGATAACCGATACCTACTGACCAGCCAGTCAGAGAACGATAACACCACAGGGGTAGCCTACGTCGGTTTAGTAGCGTTAGACTTTAACCAAATCAGCAGCATGAAAGGTAAGGCTCCTCCTGCTTATGACGGGTTCTGGAAGCTGGACATCACTCGCAGCAGCGTGGATTACGATATGCAATTCTATCAGCTGGTGAAGGGAAGGTTCAATGGGGTGGAGAGGTGCTTCGCTTTTGTGCGTCCTAAATACCTGTCCGGTGGCTCAGCCACATACGGCGACACGGAGCTATGGGAACTTACCGTTGATGATGGAACTGTGGTTGAAGATATTGATGTAGCTAGCGACTTAACTGAGACGGGGAACAAGATAACTTCAGAGATTGAAACACCCTCATTTGATTTCAACCAGATAGGAGCTGCTAAGATACTGGAATCAGCTGACTTATGGGTGGATGAGCTGTCTGGAGGTACAGTTACTTTTCACGCCGACTTTCATCCTGACCAGTATCCCTGCTGGATGAGCTGGCAGGACTGGTCAGTAACAGCGGAGTCCTCTAGCTCGAACTGCAACGATCTGGTAGAGTACCAAAAGCAGTATAGGCCAAGGATGAGGTTGGGAACACCTAGCAGTGCGGAAGAGCCAGCTGTAGGTAAGCCGTTTAATTACGGTTGGGAATTTGCGGCCCGTCTTAAATGGACGGGTCATGCTAGGGTTAAGCTGTTTAGGCTTAACGCCAGAGAGACACAAGAGGAACCTTATGCTGATGTAAACATGGACAGCTCAAGCAAGGCTGTAGCCTGCGACTGCCTAAGTGGAGTCAGCACAGCAACGAATCAATAACATGGGAAACTGTAGCAACATATCTAACTCGCAGACTGTATCGTTAACGGCAGGAACGCTGACCAGTGGGTTCTGTCACACCAGCCTGCAAACCACATACGAAGAGTTCATCGCGAGAACGTCAGCAGCTATTACCGGCGACACGGCAACCTTTGTTGCTGGTGATGATACTCCGTCGTCAGGCGACCAAGGCAAGCTATGGTGGAAGCAGGATTCTAGCAACTGCAACACTCCATTAGGGTGGATGTTTTACAACACAACCACATCTGCGTGGGAGAACGCTCATCCAGTAAAGGATGACGAGGTAACAACAGCCAAGATACTTGATAACAATGTTACCCTAGCAAAGCTGGAGGACGGCACAGAGGGCGATGTTCTTTATTACGGGGCATCCGGTGCGCCAGCTAGGTTGGCTAAGGGAACCGCAGGCCAGCATCTAACCATGAACAGTGGTGCGACTGCCCCAGAATGGGCGAGCCTCATCTCTAGCCCTTTTGATTTTATTACAAGAGTTGAATTAGCGAGCGGAGCAGACCCAACAGTCGATGTTGCCGCGACATCAATCGACATATCATCTTATGTCTCCTCATCAGCCAGCACTTTAGGGGTTACGCCCACTGTGGCGATTGTTGAACTTTACGCCGACATCTCAACCTCCACCACAAGTGACGCAGAGATTGTTTTAAAGGTTGGTAATGATTCCTCAATGAGCAAGTACGCTTACGTTCGGGCGCATAACGTCGGCGGAAGTAGAGATGACGCAGCGAATACAGCCTCACCAACCAACCAAGCATTTGTCCCAATCGGAGGGACAGCGGGGAGCGAGGTTCTTTATTACTCTGTCGATTTGATAGATAATCTGGGAATTGATCGGAACTACAAGGTGGAGCTGGTCGGCTTCTGTAAATAATAATCCTAATGAAAATAACACTAGCTGACATAAAGACCAACATGGCTCGCATACTGAGTATGTCTGGCACGGACGCCCGTGTGGTTGACTACATCAATGAGGCTCAAGAGCGGTTGATCTATAAAGGGAAATGGAAAGGCACATACGCACGCTATGTTATCACCAGCAGTAACGGCTGCATCACATGGCCACGCCAGCTGGAAACCATCGAGTCAGTAGCAGTGAATGAAGTTCCTGCGGTGGTACGCAACGAGTGGTTTGAGTTTCTTGAAAGCGGGTATGGCTTACTGGACAGCAGCGACGGGGATAGCCTGACGTTAGTGGACAGGGGTGAATCGGCCACCTTCGGTGACATATCCGGTAAGGACAAGAAGCTAAGGCTCTACACAACGGTCACGCTCGATGCCGATGCAAAGGTGCTGTTGCTGGGGTACGACGAGGACGGGGAGTGGATACGCTCACTGGATTCAACCACCAACACTTACCATGATGGTGAGTACGTCACCTTAACCAGCACATACGTTGATACAGTCAACAACTTTACTATTGTTACAGGAGTTCAGAAGCCTGTAACCGAAGGCAACGTGAAGGTTTACGAGAAGAAGGACGTAACTGATGTGCTGCGAATGATAGCCAACTATGAGCCTGACGAAACGCGACCAATCTATCGCCGCAGTTTAATCTCAGGCATTAAGGATGACGGGCTGGATGTCATCCAAGTCATTGGCAAATTAAGATTCATCCCAGCTGCCAAAGACACTGACTGGTTACACTTGGATAATGAGCCAGCAATCAAGGAGATGATCCTGTCGATCCGCAAGGCTGAAAACAATCTGCCGCAAGAGGCTGCTATCTATGAGAAGAGAGCGGTTGATCTATTACAGGATCAGCTCTTGCACTACATGGGTGACGGGGCTGTGGCTGTTCCGCGATTCCAGAACGTAGCAACCTTCGGCGGCGGAGGCGTCAACAATTTACAATAAGGACAATATATGGGATTCCTAAGCAGCATATTCGGTAAGAAACCAAAAGTACCTGACTTTGTGCCTGTCGATTACGACAAGGAATACGACGCCAGCACCGACTACAATCAAGCCAACATAGGCAAATGGACTAGGCTCGCCCTCGATGCCCAAGCAGCAGATCAAAAATCACTGAACCAAGGATTGCGTAGTGCTATCCCTAATTACGATGAGCTTCTGTCCAGTGAATACGACATCACCAAGAGAATGCTGTCCGGTGAGATGGCAGATGAGCTGAGTGCAAAGTTTACTCAAGGCGACAAGGACAGGATGCGGGATAGGCGTGCAGCCAGAGGCTTATCCACTGGCCAACAGGACTCAGACTATACGGACTACCAGTACGCCAGAGACTTAGGCATTACTGAGTATGAATTATCGAAGGAGAACAGAAACCTACAGCTACAACTGCTAGGGCAGGGGATGTCTCAGCTAGACAACCGTGTGCGCCGTCAGTCTGCATTCATGGCACAGCCCGTGAGCGTTACCAGTATGTTCCAATCTCCGCAGCAACGCATACAACAGAAGATGAGCGAGCGGGATAGCCAATTTAAGAGGGACTATGCACAAGCCAAGGTAGATGCTGCGCCCGACCCAGTTACGGTTGGGGTCACTAACGCTGTAGCATCCATGATAGGCGGTGGTCTAGGCGGCGCAGCAGGCGGCGGAGTGGCTTCATCGCTTGGAAAGGTGGCAGGAACCTTATTAGGTGGGGCCGCTGGTGGGCCGCTTGGCGGGATTCTTGGTGGAGCCTTGGGCGGTGGAGGATTTAGCGGAATGAAAGACTTCTTCGGATACGGTCAAAGCCAAACCCCACTGACAAGCATAAGGGGAAGCTACTCTGGTTTCAACTCGCTCGGACAACAAATGAGTTACTCCAACTCAAGTTTAGGGATGCCATCAAACACACTGGCTGGCAGCGGGATGAACATTGGAGGGCTTGCGTCTCCTCCCCCAATGAAAATGCCTGCAACCTTAAATCCTTTTTAAATCATCATGCCAATTAATCCACAAATAAACGATATGCCTTGGTTCGGCAAACCAGCCGATCCAGTTGGTGCGTACCAGCAAGGCCAGAACCTAGCTGAACAATCACAGCGCATGAGCCAGTCGAGGGATATGCACCCGCTGAAGATGGCAGACTTGAAGAGTGCTACGTCTGCGAGGGATGCTAATACTAATCTGTCTAAGCAGAGCTATCAATTTAATGAGCTATCTCAGGACGACAGGCTTAGTAGTGTGAACTCTCTGGCAAGACGTAATGCTGTGTTCGCAAATGTAGCTGAGCAGACTCAGCAAGCTCAGGTTAATATGCAGAACATACAGGCTTTAGAGAAGGGCAGGGACTGGGATGTTCGTAAAGCTGGAAGCATAGCTACCGAAACCAAAGCAGAGGAAGCAAGGCTACAGAGGGTGATTGTTGACCAAGCAAAGAATGCTGCTACAGCAAACAGTTACGTTGAACGGTACAAAGCAGAGAGTAAAGGGATAGAGCATCGGACTAGCTTGCTAGGGCTGCAAACCGACCTAGCTACAAGAACTAATGAGCTTCGCTTTAATGCGGTGTCAGCGCAGTTAGTTCAGCAAGCGGGAGATGCTGATCGCGCAAATCAAAAACATCAAGAGTGGCTTCAAAAGCTGCCTTATTATCAAGCTCATGTTTCCAGAATCGAGGAGGCATCGGCGCGTGGTGACATCACTGCGCTGAGGAGCATGACCTTCGAGGGAGCCTCCACTGAACAGACAGCACAACTTAAAGCCTTGGTAGCTCAAAGGCTGGACAATGACGCTGGCAAGAACGCTGAGGCAGCGTTCGGCGCACATCAAACCGCGATGAAAAGCAGCTTAGCGGATTCGTTTAATTTAACAGATGACCAGCAGGAGGCTCTTGAAAATTCAGGCGGCATTGATCCAAACACAAAAGCACTCACGACAACAGGGCGCAAGCTGGTTAACCGCATGAAAGCTCAGAATGATCTGCTGGATGGCATACCCCCAGAGATTCAAGACAGGTTGATAATGCAGGCAACTGAAACTAATGATCCTGTTGCGCTATTTTCGGAGGCAGAGCGTCACCCGTATGACGTAGGGCCATCACAGGGCCAGAGTTTAGCTGGGAAGAACGCAGCTATATACGGAACAAAACACGGCGGCGAGTTCGTCCTTAACAAGCGCGGCATGAGTAGGCTTGGCCCCTTGGTGTCCAAGTACAAAGCTGAGCTAGCTAATGCTAGGTTCCAGTCTAAAGCAACTCAAGCAACAGCCCTTGGGGTTCAAGCTGACACTGTGGAGATAGGGTCGGACGGCAAGATTAGTGCTACATTTAAGTCTCGCGCAATGACTGATGACCAAGCGGCCAAGAATGTGCAAGCTGCGTTTGATGCCAAGATAAAGGCCGCAACTGACGCTGGTAAAGAAGTAACCCCACAGATGAGGCAGCAATATATTAACGAGGCTCGTCAAGATGTCTTTGCCTCTACTCTGCAAAGAGCGGCTAACGCAGCTCAAGCGAGAAGCATGGGGCTAAAGCGCGGTGTTCCTTACTGGAACCAGTCAGCACTTAACGCCGACAAAACCCGTGGTGGGGTTCGTCAAGCAGGGCAGGAAGGTGAGGACGGGACGCTGGATGTCCGTGGCCGACCAGCAGGAGCAGGAGCTGCTACAGGCGGCAAAGGCGGGGGCTACATAGGTGGAACACCAGAATGGGGCAACACAAGCGACACGGAATTTGGCGCACCAAACAAAGCATACCAAGAAAGCTCAGCTGATGATGAGTTTGAGGGCGTCCAGCCACTACCACCAATCCCTTCAGGCCCGTATGCTGGGCCGAATGCTCCTGACCCTTTAGATAAAATCTTAGAAGAGGAGAGGGCAAAGTCAGCCAAGGGCGAGGTAAGGAAGGTGATACCAAGGAAGGCTAAGGACATCCCACTAGCTAAGCCGACAACCAAAGAGGCGACACCTAAAGCTGAGAGGTTGCCGAATCGGTATGATACAGGGCCACTTAGGGACTTAGGTATAAGCGCAACTGACCCAAGCATGGATGACATAACACTTCGATCAGCTAGGCAGAGCCTAAGACTGGGTAGACCCCTCAGCCGTGAGGAGGCTAATGCCTTAGTTAACAAGCATCCTATCCCGAAGGATATGCCAGCAGAGAACATAAGGGTTATTAATGCAGCTAGAAGGGGAGAGAAGCTGCCGCCTCAAGATAAGGAATGGCTAAAGGAAATGAACATTAACCCAGAGACAGGTATTCCTATGGGTAAAGTTAAGATCGTCAGACTCCCTCCTCGCCCAACACCTAGACCTAAGAAATCGCCACCACAAGCACGAAAGAATCCTGCTATGGAAACAACAAAGAATATAAGTAAAGACATTAAAAAGAACCTAGAGGCGATTCGGGAAAAAAGCGACATGAATGATAAGATCATTAGAGATTGGGAAAATGGTCGTATCAGTAGCGAGGAGATGCGTAAGCGTCTTGGGATAAAATAACCATGCCTCGCCCAACACCTAGACCTAAGAAATAATGGCAGATGATCCTATTAATGATTACTTAGCTGACAACGGTATAGCTAAGTACGTTCCAGAAGAATACTCTGGGCCAGCTACCATAGAAGAATACTGGGCAGAGCAGGGGTTAACTGAGTTCACTCCCGAAGGTTATGGCGTTGCTCCAGTGCAGGAGGAGGAAGCCCCTGAAGAAGAGCGCGGTGCGTGGCATGACCTTGGCCAGATGGCTGTGCCTCAAGCCCTCGGAAACACTGTTCGCGGATTTGCTCAAGGGGTAGGGATTACAACAATCCCGAAGCAGCTCGGAATATTCGCTGCTAACCTTAACGATGTAACAGGATGGGGAGGCACAGACCCAAGGGAAGGACTCTTCTGGAAAATAGGAGAGGCTGCTGACTGGGGGGTTGAGGCTTTAACTCCAGACCAAAATCCTGAGTCCGGTTTCTGGAGTAATGACGCCCCGAATGCTGTCGGTAATATGTTCGGGATGGTGATTGGCTCTAAGGGGCTTGGTACTGTTGCTAAAGGAACAACAGCAGCTAAGGCTTTTGGCAAGAAGCAGGCTGGCAAGACAGCAAAAGCATCGAAGGCTGCTCACGCGAAGTCTACTGGGCTTGCATCTATGGGGAAACCCATAATGAGCCAGCAAGCTATAAGGCTGGCAGCTAAGCGAGCAGCCGCAAAGGATGTCGCTGCGATGTCTGCAAAATACAACGCCATACTTTATGGCGCGGTGGGAGCAGAGCTGGGTGCGGCACAAACAGGAGTAGCTGGCTGGGAGGATGCCATTAATATACTTGAAGCCAAGGCTGCTGCTGAAGGGAGGGAGCTTACCGAGGAAGAGAGAGGGATGGCTTGGCAGTCCTACTGGGCGAATAGTGTTGTAGGTTTATCAGAGGTAGCTCCTGTCTTTAAGTTAGTTAAGTTCCTAGACGGAGTTGCTCCTAAAGCTAAAAGCAGATTACTTCAGGCTTTATACACCGGAGGTGCTGAGGCAGCTCAAGAGTTTGGCCAGACCGCAGCCAGCAATGCCATCGCAGCTCATCTTGTGGGGTACGAAAAGGGAAGGTCTGTGTTTCAAGGCGCATGGAACGGAGCTGCTGCTGGAGGTGTTGCAGGCGCGGTGATGGGGTTCGCCATGTTTGCTGTCGGCAAGAGAGTGAGGATGCAGAATGAGGTTGATAAGTTAAACAAGGAGGCCAATGACGCAGAGGCAGCAGGGATGCCCCGTGTTGCAGAAAATAAAAGGCGTGAAGCCAATAATATTCTTAGCCAGCTCAACAGGATAGATGAGCAGTCTGGTGCTGCTAATGAAAGAAGAAAAGAGGAAGTAGCTAGAACCCAGCAAGCCACAGAAAAGCAGCAAGCCACAGAAAAGCAGCAAGCCACAGTAGAAGGTGACGCCACTGAAAGCTCCACCCTACTGGATCAAACAAGAAGATTTCCACAATCACCCGAAGTAGTTAGTGAAGCAGCAACGCAAGCAGAGCCAGTAGTCATAGAGGAAGCAGCCGCCCAAGAACCCGTGGTGGCCACCGAAGCTGTAGCAACTCCGGTTGCTGCTGAGGCAGAAGTACAGCCAGCGGAGGTTAAGGTTGCTGAAGAGTCAACGCAGGATATAGCTGATGCGGTTAATGAGCGACTGGCTCCGAATGTTAAGGAGAACAAGGAACTCTTAAAGCAAGCTGAAGAGAACGGGGTTGATTTACTAACTGTTCCCGCTGGCGGGAGGGGCAAGGTAACGCTGACAACCCTGCGTAAAGCAGTAAAGGAAGCTAAGGCAGCGGCAGCGGCAGCGGAAGTAGCCTCCAGAACCTCAGCACAAGGGGAAGTATTTGATACTTCAGAAGAAGCAAGGCTAAGTGAGCAAGCGGAGATTAACGAGAACCGTGGTATCGAGGGCGAAGCTGCGGTTACTGAAGAAGAATTACTAGCTGCACCTACAGAAACAACTCCTGTTGGGGATGAGGCGTTGTTGGTGGAGGACTACGTTCCTGATACTGAGTCCAGCCCTAGCGGGAAAGAATTTACATTAGACCCAAAGCCTGACGGCAGCGTAACTATAGAGGTAAAAGATCAGCCCGTCCTAGACGGCAGAAGGATGAGTCGCGAAGAGGCTGCTGACTTAATCAACAGCGGTGATCTTGATGCTGAGCATGGCAACATCATGGAGATGCTTGGGGAGGATGTCGCCACGCAAGAGACTACTGAAGCTGAGACTGATCCGCTGAAGCAGCAGGAAGCTGAAGCCCAGCCATTAGTAGAGGAAGCTGACACGCAGCAGCAGGAAGAAGCAGAACCAGAGCAGCCAGCTAAAGAGCGGCGCATTAAGTACGGCAAGGTAACTGTCGTTATCCCTGCTGACGTAACAGCCAGCCAAGCTGACATCGAGCAAGCCACACTGCTGGCTGTTGAGGCTTACCATGCTGGAGCTAAGGAGCTGGGATACACAGGGGATCAGCTTGAAATAAGATTACATAACGGATGGCCAGCCGACCAAGGTGGCCCGATGTATGCTAGCACAAAAACAGTTAACACAATTATTGTTGGAGTAAGCAACATTGTTAATGAAGGAGGAACCTACGAATTAAACAAGCTGGCCAGTGAGGAGATATGGCATTTGGTTGAGCTTCAAGGAATGCTGCTAGAGTACCAAGCATACCTCGATAACCTTCCTGAAGGCGAAGCTCAGCAATCATTCCAAGAGTTCGAGCTAAAGATGAAGCTGGAAATCTACGACGGCATGAATGCTGCCGAGATTGATGAGGTTATAAAGGCTTACTTCCCTCGCAGTCAGCGTTCCGGTACTGGTCGTGCTGCTCCTGCCACGCTTAAAGCAATAGAGAAGGAGGGAGGAGAAGCATGGGACAACCACCGCAGGACAGTAGCTCAAGAGTACACCCGCATGAGGGGGCAGCAAGCTGTTGATGGGCGCATCACTGAGCAGAGCTATACGAACAGGGAGTTCGTGCCAGCATTAACCAGACTTTATCGTGCGATGGCAAGGTGGTTAGACATCTTAAAGGGTGACGCGCACTGGACTAAGTTTGCTACCAGCACTGAGGCAATGAAGAGGGTTAAAGAAACCCAAGCCATGATTGAGTTGCTTAGCAAGACTGACATCCAGAAGAGGGTGGACAAGGCAGATAAGGCCCGTAAGGAGATGAGGGAGGAGCAGGGGCTTGATGATGCAGCTAGAGATATGCTGTCTGCCCCCATCCAATCCTCAGCAGATGCAGTAGCCCTGTCCAATGAGATGAGGTCTGCTACGTCTGGGCCTCTACCTGACGTAGCGCACTGGCTGCTACCAAACGGAAGCACCATTGATTTAATTGGGCAACTCGTTGATAGCCACTACAACCAGATGATGTCTTGGCTTAGCAGTCGCCCTAATAAGCTAAAGGAATATCAAAAACATCAGGCAAATGTTTTCGAGGAAGCACTAGATGACGCGAGGCTAGACCCAGATAGTGACGCAAAATCTATTAAAGATTTAATACAAGAGGATGGTGCTCCGCAAAGTGAGGAACATTTTTACGAGGCAGCTAATAGAATGAAATGGCTTCGGGTTGTGTACAGCCCGTCTGGCACTGATGTATATGTCATGGGGCATAAGGGGAAGATCACAAAGAAGCAGAAAGAACGCCTAGATATTACAGCCAGAGATGACAAGGAAAATCTAAAGCACGTTTGGATTGAAACGGCAAGACAAGTAAGACCCACATCATACATTGACGGCACTGAAGGCTCTGGCAGCACCCAAGCATGGTCAGCTGTATCAGATGGAGTCAAGAGGGAGAGACTGAATGAAGCTGCTAAGATTTTTAACACATCTCCCAAGATAGATTCAATTCGTGAAGGGCTTGATGGCGACAGGCCAGAGCTAACCAATGAGGAAGTAACCGTTATCATTAACAGTATCCCTCAGTACCACGGCACGGATGATGAGCTAGCTAGAATGATACGCGATTCTGGCTTTATGTCAGGGGGTGGAGGGAAGGTGGGGGGAGCAATATATCTTTCACCCGATGAGATCAAGACCCCTTCAGGGTTTGAAAGCCAGCCATATTGGTTTGCCTACGACAAGGGTGGTGACAGTGTGATAATGAAGTTAAGCACTAACTTCAACCTTATCATTAACGGCGATGCGTTGACACTTGACAAGGAAGGGAACCTAACTCCCACAGCAATAGATGTGCTGACTGCCTTCACTGAGTCAGGGTATATGCCTGACATATCCAATGGCACACCTGAAGAGGTGTTCCGAAACATACTCAACCTACCGTCCCTTAAAGGAACAGGCATAAAGAACCTTCCCATCTGGAGTACGATATACGAGATAGACTCAGAGGCAGCTGACCGAGCCAACGTGGTAGGCATGGATCACGACTTTAAGGTCGCGCTAAAAGATAAGGGATATGAGGGTATGACTTATTTCTCTGGAAGATCAGAACTTCATGGCCGCGAGGTAGCTATGTTCCGGTCTATGGAGGAACACCTGACCCGCAACTACATTAGAGAGAGCCTGTTTGAAGGCAGCGAGATGCGGTCTGGTGTTAGCGACAACAGCCCAGTCCAAGACCAGATAGCTAACAACGGCGAAGCACCTGTAGCTCCAGTGCCACATGAGAAGAGTGTGCTTGGTGTCCTGAAGAGGATGGCTAGCCCTCATAGATGGGCGATGGGTGGTGAGGATTTACTTCGTCGAGCTGGGCTTAATGATCTAGCTGATTCGTTGCGGGAGTTCTATGACGCAGAGGCCATCATGCTTGGTAGGTTCTTTGATAGCTACCGAGTCATCGAGGAGAAGTATAGCTATGATGAGTTCCAACAAGCTAAGACTGAGTACGAGCAGTACATATCTCTTCGGGAACGTGGCATCAAGGAGGACGGCGACCTTGAACTGTTCAGGTCTGAGGCTGAAGCAGTCCTAGCTAAGATGAGTCCAGCCACTAAGGAGCTGGTTCAATGGCAGAAAGACATGGCTAAGCAGACAGGTGCGTTGAGCAAGGGGCTTAACGTCCATGTCTATGACCCAAGCACAGGAGGGTGGCGACCTATTGGTGACTTAGGCGAGTGGCACTTCCCTCGTATGTTCAAGCAGGACACCTTTGAAATCATCACCAACCGAAGCACCCCTGAGTACAGTGCCAAGTATCAGATACTACTGGAGGACATGGTAGCTAATGGCAATGCTGAAAGCACAGCTGATGCCCATAAGATGCTGCAACAGGATTACAAGGACACAACAGGGGGAGATTACTTTGCTAACCTAGAACGCGCCCGTGGCACTAAGTTGCCTGACAAATACTACGAGACTAGCGTAGATGGATACCTTCACTTCCTTAGAAGATTTACTGAGCGTGCGGCGCAGATACAGGCGTTCGGGCAAAGGATGGACGGGAGAATACAGGACGCTTGGGATGTAGCTAAGGCTAACGTCGGAGATCAAGACCTAGTACAAGACATCGACCTTATACAGAAGAGTGTCTACCGCCAGCGTCCCAAATGGGAGGGGTGGCAGGAGGTAGCCAGCTGGGGAACAGGTATCAGTAGTATGCTTTACTTGTCTGGCCCATTAACTTCCATAAGAAACCTTACCTCTGCACTACGCATGAACGCAGAGACGTTTGGGTTCCTTCCTACAGCGGGTGCGTTCGGCAAGAACCTTTTACAATCGGCAGCAGCTACAGCTAAGACAGCCCACAAGATACTGGGTGGTGAGTGGACTGCTAAGTTCTGGAAGGATGGAGCCAAGACAGCCACGCCTCAGATGGTAGCTGAAGCTCATGCCCTTGGTGCATTGCGTATGGATTTCCAAACAGCACAACTGCTAGACCTTTACAGCGATAGCCCTTGGTATGATTCCAAGTCAGCCAAGGCCAAGCTGGTTAAGGGAAACACAATGGCCCTATGGATGCACGGTGCTACTGAAAGAATGGGAAGATCAGTCAGCTACACAGCTGCCCTTCAATGGTTGCGTGCTACTAGGGAAGTGGTGGCTAATGAGAATGGAGACTACAAGAGAAGGCTGATGGTAATGAAGAAGCTGGGCTTCCATACCGAGGCAGATAGACAGGCTGTACTGGACGGAGATCAAAGGGCTGTTGAAAGATTTGTCAGGTCATCAGTGAGAGAGAAGCAATACAGCTATGACATTAGCCAGAGTCCGTTGTTCTTTGCCAGCCCAGTAGGTCGGATGTTCTTCCAGTTCCAGAAGTGGGGATACCAAAGATTGCGTGATCTGGGAAGGAACGTGGTTAGTCCCGCACTAGGGGAGAAGTTTTTATCCAAGTACACAAAGGATAGGGTTCACCACAAAGGCAAGGAGCATAAAGTCGAGCGGGACTTCAAGCCTTTCATTAGAATGATGATGTTATCAATGGCAGCTGGAGAGTTCTACGCGCTGCTAAGGTCACTGCTAACTGACCGTGAGAGGAAGGAAGCTGGGCTTGGTGAACTTAAGGAAACCTACGACGCTGACAAGCAGAGAGCACTCATGCTTGGAATGGAGAGGGCGATGAATAACTTTGTGTTGGATGGGGGCATGGGTATCATCGGGGATTACTCCCAGCTAGCTAAGGATATGTCTACCCGTGGGTGGCGGTACAAGAATCCTCTTGAGCCTCCGACTATTCAGACTGCTAAGGAATTAGTTGGTCTGGTCACTGACAGATTCCAGAGAGGCAGCGTACACGAAGGGTTGGGCGATGATATAGCTGACTTCATTATGCGCCTGCCAGCTATACGCCAACCTAAGTCAGCTATCGGAACGGTACTTGATGAGGCTGGGGGTGAAATAGATTGGGTGAAGAGACAAGATGCAGTCAACCAAGTCTCCTCACTGCGTAACGCAGCTAGAAGGTTTGCTGATGAGACTGAGCTTGATGAGGATAGGGTGATGAACTTCATCATGGATGCAAAGAATCCCAACTCATTCCTGTATGATTCAATCCATGACGCCCTGCTTATTGGAGACTTCAAGAAAGCTAGGGAGCTACGCAAGGAAGCTATCAAGAACCAGAAGCCAGCTGACAGAAAGAAGAAGTTGCTAGCTATCAAGACCAGCGTAAGGAATCGCCAACCACTAAAGGTTGGTGGTGTTGAGAATACTGCTGTCAGAGCAGCGTTCTATCGTTGGTTAAGGGAGCGTCGCCCTGAAGATGCTCAACGCATGATGGAAGTGCAACGTAGGTATCTGCTAGCAGCTGGCAGAGCAGGGTTGAGGTAGGGTAATGTTCTTTATTTCGTTTCCTCCTTTAGTCGGTTAAGTATTTCTTCTTCCTCATGGACGACAGAAAAACCACAGAGGCATGGATTACGCTTTGGGCCTTCCAGTTTATTAGCAGAAACTGGCCCTGCCAAATAGCCCGCCTCAATGTCATCTGCTAACCCGCGTAGTGCCTCCACCATTTCATCAAGTGATTCGGTTGTGAGCACCGTATCACGGGCATTATCAGTTAGCCTGAGTTGATACATTTTATTTCTCATCCTGCCCCCTCCATGTACTTATCTGATACCTCAGAGATAGCAGCCTCAAGTGCAGCCGCTTCATCCTTATCACTGGGTATCAGCCAGTCATTCACTGCCTCTCCATCGTCATTGCCTAGCACAAAGAACACCCACTGCTCCCCACCTTTGGGGGTCTTGATGTATAGATGAGCTTCATCAACAGCT
>Ga0208790_1000335_pt1 | contig 23795 bp, 25 predicted proteins | sample 10_taG_FD_184083 | JGI IMG/M metagenome (GOLD analysis project Ga0208790, IMG submission 184083) | Marine viral communities from the Subarctic Pacific Ocean - 10_ETSP_OMZ_AT15264 metaG (SPAdes) (version 2) | ecosystem: Environmental > Aquatic > Marine > Oceanic | place: Pacific Ocean | collected... | reverse complement strand
AAAAAGCAAATCTATTAGAAGAATTAAGTTTATTCTTTGAAGCTGTTAGTAAAAAGGAACAAGCAATTACAGAACAAGAAGTTGCAAATGCTCAACAAGAAGTATTGAATAAAGCTCCACTTAAAATATACATAGGATAATTAAATGTCTCAAACAAAACCATTTTTTATACCACAAAAAGAATTTGATTTAATTAATCAAATGAATGAAGAATTAATTGATGAGATTGTCGGACAATCGGTTGATATTTATAAAGTGAATATTGAAAAAACAGAAGACAATATGTATGGTGAATCAACTGCTAAATACTATGATATAGGATTCAGAGTTAATTGTTTAATTGAATATGCAGAACCTGAAATTGTTCAAGAAGATTTTGGTGCTGATTTAAATAGTAATATCAGTATGTTCTTCCAAAGAGAAAATCTATCAAGTGGTTCATTGAATTTTTATCCAGAAATGGGTGATATTGTGGATTGGAATAATTACTATTGGGAAATTAATGGAACAACAGAACCACAATTATTCGCTGGACATCCAAATTTTAAACATAATATTGTAGCAACTGCTAATCGTTCAAGATTATCATCGTTACAAATAGAAGAGAGGCCAAGATAATGCCAAATAGAGCAGCAAAACAAAGAAAACAAGACAGACAGAAAAAGAATAAGATTTTAGAAAGAACTGGTAGAACACCAGCACAAATAAAAAGATTTAAAAAACGAGGTATAAAATAAATGAGTTTAGATATATTAAAAGAAAGATTTAGTGGAAAACCAATAACTTCTCAATATGAAGACCAGATAGAAAACAAAGAAAAAATTATTGAAAGGTTAGAGGAAAATACACAAAATTTATCTAATCAAGTTGTAAATTTGGAAAATGAAAAGAATAATCTTTTACAGGAATTAAATAAAGCGAGACATTTTGAAGAGGGTACTTTTTCAATAAAAGAAAAAGATTATATAAATAAACTTCAATTAAAAGAAAATGATATTAAAAAAATTAAATCAGAGTTTAATCCTTTATATGAAAAAATTAATGAACAAAAAGAAAGACTTTCTTATAAAGATAGTGTGATTGAAAAAGCTAAAAAACTTAATAAACAATTAAATGAAAAATTTAATAAGTTAAATCATAAATTAAATCACGAAACTAAAAATAGTAAAAAAGTTGTCAATGAAGTTAAGACGGAAAGAAAAAGAGTATATCAAGAATATATAAATAATTTAGATACATATGAAAAAGCTTTAGTATCAAAAAATGATAAGATTGACAATTACAAAACTAAACTAAAAGAATCTTTAGATAAATTAAAAGAAGCTAATAATTTAATTGATAACTTACAAAAAAATATTAAAATTAATGAAAATGTAAGACAAGAATTAAGAGAAAAAAAGGAAGAAGTTACAAATTTAAATGGACAAGTATATTCATTATCAAAAGAAGTAACACATCTTACAAGTTTATCACAAGAAAATTCTATATTAGAAGCTAAATTAGAAAAAGCTCAAAGTTTTCAAGATATAATAGTTGATAGAAAAGATGAGTTTGATAAATTTTTAAAAGAAACAAATAATTTAAGCACATTTAAATTAGTTGGAACATTATCAGAAATTTCAAGAAAAAAACAAGGTAGTGAAAAATTAACTTGGAACAAATGGTTGGAAATACCAGAAAGTAATTATTTGTTTCAATTAGATGAAACGATAGCTAAAAAAATATTTAATGAAAGTCAGATGGCTGTTGATAAAGCTAGAATATCTATGAAAGCTAATTTAAATGAAGCTAGACATTATAGTATTGGTAGAGGAGATGCGCCAGATAATAGATTATTACCATTAAAAATATCAGGATTATCATTTTATGGAAATGCCGAAAGCACAGTTAAATCCACTGTAACTGACCCATCTTGGGGAGTTCAAGATGAAGTAACACAAATTACCGATTTAAGTACTAATGGTAATCACTTAGTTGAAATGCAAACATCACATTCAGGTGATACATCTGGATTAAAAGACGGAACTACAAACATAGGTAATCCACACATTGATACAGGTTCAAATGGTATAAGATTTGGATATAGAGAACCACAATCAGGTGGTAATTCAAAAGCTGATAGAATGAGTTTTACAAACACGATGTTGTTAGATGGATTTACTGCCTTTTATGTTTTACAACAACAAGATAATGCAGGTGATGATGCTGATGGTGAAACAGAAATAACTAATTTAGGGCAAGCGATTGGTGAGGGAGATGACAATCGAATTAGATTTACAGGTAATTATAATACAGATGGTGGTAATGTTATTAACATTAGAGGAAAGGATGATAGCGATAATGATGCTGCTACTGTAAATGCAAGTTCAGATGTAGTATACAATACTAAATTCTTACTAACGATTAAAAAGGCTTCATATGCTGATGGTGGATTGATAACTACATTTATAAATAAAACCAATGTTGGAACAGATAGTGGTTTTAATAAAGATGTAGATGTTAAAATAAATATGATTGGTGATGATAGCTATGTTGCAGATGCATTTGACTTATTTGAAATGGCGTATTACAATAAAGAGTTGAATAGTGATGAAATAACAAAATTACAAACTTATTTTATAGGTAGACAGGAGTTAACTGATAACTTTCAATAATAGAGGATAACTAATGGCAGTTCAACAAATAACACATAAGAAAATTACGAAGTTTGATACTTCTAATCCTAATTATAAAGACACACCTAAACCAAAGGTTGAAGTGAGTGGTAATGTACAAGAGGATGAAGATGTATATGGTGAAAGAAAACATACTTACACACCTGAACCAAATGGTAATTTACAAATGGAACAAATGATGGGTAAGTTGATGAATAAGTTAGATAACTTTGATTCACCAAGTCAAACAGGTACAAAAGCCATTGAAGTAGATATTAAGAAAGAGATTGCAATCGGTAAAGCTGATATGAGTAGTATTAAATCAGAAGAATATGTAGGTAAAGTTAAAACTAAAAAAGATAAATTAAAGGCTTTACGAAATAGGAGAAGATAAGTTGGCATTAAAAGATTTGAAAAGTGTATTCGCTCCACAAGGTAAAATAAAATTTGGTAGTAGTTATACACCTATAAGTGATGCGATATCATCTAAAGGTAAAATAAAATTTGGTAGTAGTTATACACCTATAAGTGATGCGATATCATCTAATTTTGGAGATGATATTGGTATATTCGAATATGGTCATCAACCCATTATTGGTCCAAAAAAGGGAGATATAGGTCCAGGTCCAGGTGGTCAAGGTATAAGGTCTGGTCCGAGTGGAAAAATTATAAAAATTTATAAACAGAAGAATAAATAGAAATGGCTTGTTCGTGTGGAAATACTTGTTCAGATTGTAATCCTTTAGGTAGAGGTGGAAAAGCTGATATGAGTAGTATTAAATCAGAAGAAGTAAAAGGTAAGGTAAACAATAAACTTAATAAACTAAAAGCATTGAGGAAACGAAATGGCAGTAAATAAGATTACAAACAAAGGTGTGGTGAATAAAGAATTAGTTAATAGAGCTAATGAAGTATCTACTAAAGGAACAACTATTCGTGGTAATAGAGAAACAACTATTATACCAGGTAATAATTTATCGGATAATTATGCAATAACACTTAAAGATGTTGATACTGCAGTTTTAAATCATGTTAAAAATGTGATGAAACCAAGAGTTAGAGAAGCAAATGAAACTTTAAAGATACCTGTATTTTATGGTAACGAAGAAAGATGGAAAGCTGTTAGAAAAAGAGGAGTATTGAGGGATAAAAATAATTCATTAATACTTCCATTGATAATGTTAAGAAGAACAGAAATTTCAAGAAATGATTTATCAGGACAATCATTTCCACATGATGTTAAAGGTAATCACATAGATGTAGTTAGGAGTTCAAGATGGAGTAAAGACAATCAATATGATAGATTTTCAGTTCAACAAGGAGTTCAACCTGTTTATGAAAATGTAGTTACTGGAATGCCAAACTATACCGATGTAACATATGAATTTGTATTATGGACAAATTTTATAGAACAAATGAATCCATTAGTGGAATCTTTTGTAGACCAATCACATACATATTGGGGAAAAGGTGAAGATATGAAATTTTTATGTACAATAGATAGTGTATCAGATGCTTCGGAAATGAATCAAGATGGTGAGAGATTTATAAAATCTACATTTACTTTGACAACAAAGGCTTATCTATTACCTGAATATTTAAATTCTGTAGTTACAAATAAAATATCAAATATGAAAAAATTCACAACCACATCAAGAGTTACTTTTGGTATGGAAGGTGATGCTACAGACAAACAAGTGGGAAAATAAATCACTCGTTTTAAAAATTTATATATACTTATATATAGACAATAAACAATTCATAATTGGAGGTTATAAATGCCAAAAGAAGTAAAATTTACAAAAGACGAACTAACACAAGTTCAAAACATACAAAAAAGTTATGCAAATGTTCAAAATCAATTCGGACAATTAAAATTAGCTCAAATCAGATTAGATAATGACGAAGTAACTTTAGAAGAAGGTTTAAAATCAATTCAAGATGAAGAAAAGAAATTTCTTGACGGAATTACCGAAAAATACGGACAAGGTTCTTTAAATCCAGAAACAGGTGTATTCACACCATCTGAATCATCAGAAAATAAATCGTAATAAACAAAAAAAAATCATTGTTTGAGAGTTTAATCATATATTTATATATGAATAATACTAATGCGCAAAATAGTATGTTTACCTCAAAAAATAAAAAGTTAACTTAGGAGAAATTCAATGGCCGAAAAAATTATAAGTCCTGGTGTATTTACAAATGAAATAGATCAGACATTTTTACCTTCTGCTGTCGCTGATATTGGAGCTGCTCTAATCGGACCTACCTTAAAAGGTCCTGCAGGAATCCCAACCGTTGTAACATCATTTTCTGATTTCCAAGCGAAATTTGGAGATGTATTTAAAAATGGTTCAACTGGTTCATCAGTCCAATTTTTAACATCACATGCAGCTGAAGAATATTTAAAAAATTCAGACACATTAACTGTAGTAAGAATATTAGATGGAACATTCAGTCCAGCTACTGCTACTGTTGCTACTGGTAGTGGTGACGATGCAAATGGTGGTAATAGTTCATTCACATTAGAAACATTAGCCGATGGTGCAATAATGAACAACGCTGATACTACTGTGACTACAAATAATATTAATCTTAGTGGTTCAAAACATAACATTAGATACGAAATATCAAATGTAAATAATTCAAAAGGTACATTTACATTATTGATTAGAGCTGGTAATGATAATATTAAAAGAAAACAAACATTAGAAACATTTACAGGTGTAAATCTTGACCCAAATTCAAACAATTATGTTGCTAAAGCAATTGGAGATCAAGTTTATACTGTAAGAACTGATGAAAATTCAAATCCATTCTTACAATTAACTGGTTCATATCCAAATAAATCAAGGTTTGTAAGAGTATCAACTGTAACTTCATTAACAAATGATTATTTGGATGAAAATGGAAGTATTAGATTAAGTGGTGCTTCTGGTTCATTACCAGCTGCTGGTAGTGGTTCATCACATGGTGGATTTACTGGTGGTGCAAACGGAGTGAGTGGGTTTGATGCTTTAGGTAATCGAGTTGGTACAGCTACAAATGCTACTTATAATTTCTATGAAAATATATCATCTGCTGGTTCACAAGGATATGTATTATCGACTGGTGCTGATGGAACAAATGCTTATGTTCAAGCATTAAATATATTAAAAAACCAAGATGAGTTCGATATTAATTTAATCTTAATGCCTGGTATCATTGACTCTATTCACTCAACCGTAACTGCAAAAGCTATTGATGTTTGTGAAGATAGAGCTGATTGTTTTACAGTACTTGACCCAGTTCTTTATGGTAAAAATGTTGCGAACGCTGTAACACAAGCTGAAGCTAGAAATTCAAACTTTGCAGCTATGTATTGGCCATGGATTAAAGTTCCTGATTCACAAGTTGCTGGAACTCAAAGATGGGTGCCACCTTCAACAGTAATGGGTGGAATATATGCATTCAACGATAGAGTTGCTCATCCATGGTTTGCACCAGCTGGTTTAAATCGTGGTGGAATCACAACTGCACTTCAAGCTGAAAGAAAACTAACTCAATCTGATAGAGATACATTGTATGATTCAAATGTTAATCCAATCGCAACATTCCCTGGACAAGGGGTGACTGTATTTGGACAAAAAACATTACAGAAAAAATCAAGTGCTCTTGATAGAATCAATGTAAGACGATTACTTATCAAAGTTAAGAAGTTTGTTGCAAGTTCATCAAGATTCTTAGTATTTGAACAAAACACAGCAGCAACAAGAAGAAAATTCTTGGGAATTGTTAATCCATTCTTAGAACAAGTTCAATCACAAAGTGGATTGAGTGCATTTAGAGTAGTAATGGACGAAACGAATAACACACCTGACACAATTGATAGAAATCAATTAGTCGGACAATTATTCTTACAACCTACAAGAACTGCTGAGTTTATTGTATTAGATTTCACAATACAACCAACAGGTGCTTCTTTTCCAGAGTAATAGTTAATTAAAATAACTAAATTAAAGGGATTTATAATTAAATAAATCCCTTTTTTTTATATTTATTGATATTTATATATGAAAGTAAAGGTTTAAGTATTTTTTAATAGGAGAAATTCAATGGCTGAATTATTAGAACCACAAGATATAATGTTTACCCCTTTTGAGCCAAAGCTCAAAAATAGATTTATTATGCAAATAGATGGTATCAATGCATATTTAATTAAAACTGCAAATCGACCTCAAGTTGATTCAGATGAAGTAATATTAGAACATATGAATGTTACAAGATATGTTAAAGGTAAAACAAGATGGCAACCTTTAGAAATTACTTTATACGACCCAATCGTACCAAGTGCTTCCCAACAAGTAATTGAATGGGTAAGATTACACCACGAATCAGTAACTGGTAGAGATGGATATTCTGATTTTTATAAGAAAAACATAACATTTAATGTTTTAGACCCAGTTGGAGCGACTGTTGAAGAATGGGAATTAAAAGGAGCTTGGATACAATCAGCTAATTTTGGTGATATGGCATTTGATTCATCAGATCCTGTAGAAATTGCACTAACATTACGATATGATTACGCAATACTTAAATTCTAATAAAATACTTAACTAAAATATGAGAAAAACCCCCAATACAGAAGAAATATTGAGGGTTTTTTTATTTAATATATATTTATATATGAAATGAGGATGTTTATATGAAAACAACATTTGATGAAATAATAGAAATAGTTTTAGACCACGAAGGTGGTTATGTAAATGACCCAGATGATGCTGGTGGTGAAACCAAGTATGGAATCGCTAAAAGATGGTATCCTAATGTGGATATTAAAAATCTTACCAAAGAACAAGCTAAAAAAATATATCATACAGACTATTGGAGACGAGGTAAGTGTGATGAAGTTCCTTCACAATTAAAACATATCTATTTTGATATGTGTGTTAATTTTGGTAGAAGTGGAGCTGTTAAAGTATTACAACAGGCTGCTAATTCTAAAAATAGAAACAAAATTGATGTAGATGGTGGAATGGGGCCAGCTACTCTAAAAGCAATACAAAACATCTCATTAGATAGAGTAAGAGCATATCGTGTGTTACGATTTGCTAACATAGTTATAGACAAACCAAATCAAGAGAAATTTTGGTTAGGTTGGTTTAGACGAGCAATAGAAGTTTAACCAAAGTTATAGGAGACAAAAATGTCAACAGATAAATTATATAATGATATAAAAGAATTATTCGAACAATTTGAAGAAAATCATTCAGTATTTTCAGAAAAAGGTACGAAAGCAGCTGGTGGTAGAGCTAGAAAAGCCATTGGTGAAATAAAAAAATTAGTTACAGGTTATAGACAAGCGTCTGTTTCCGAATCAAAATAATCGGAGGTTATAATGGCAGATAATAAATTTCCAAGTGAAATAATTGATTTACCAAGTGAGGGTAAATTATATCCAGAAGGGCATCCTTTAAAAGAGGGTAAAGTGGAAGTCAAGTATATGACTGCAAAAGAAGAAGATATATTAACATCACAGAATCTTATTAAAAAAGGTGTTGTGATTGATAGATTATTGGATTCATTAATATTAACAGATGGTGTGAAAACAGATGATATGATATTGGGTGATAAAAATGCTGTAATGGTTGCAGCTAGAATATTAGCTTATGGGCCTGAGTATGAATGTCAAGTTACAAATCCAAATAATGGTGAAACAATAAATCATACATTTAATTTAGCGGATTGTCCATTTAAAAAATTACCAAAAGGTATTTCAGAAAATTTATTTGAAATAACACTTCCAATATCTAAAAAGAAAATTAAATTTAGTTTACTTACAGGTAAGGAAGAAAGATTAATTGAAACTGATTTAAAAGCTTCTAAGAAATTAGGTTCTGTATCTCCTGAATTAACTACAAGATTAAGATATATTATTAAAGAAGTTGATGGTGATAATTCACAATCAGTAATTAATGATATATCTCAAAATATGTTATCAAGAGATTCAATGTTTTTACGAGAACAAATCAAAAAAAATTCACCAGATATTGAGTTATCACAGGAAATAGAAATTGGAGGTGAAACTGTCAAGGTAAATATACCAATGACAGTTGGGTTTTTTTGGCCTGAATCCTAAAGACAAACCTAAGATTCACGAACAAATATTTCAATTAATGTATTATGGAAAAGGTTTCACACATTCCGATGTATATGATATGCCTATATATTTAAGAAATTTCTATTACAAACAATTATCAGAAACTCGTAAAAAAGAAAATGATGAGATGAAAAAGGCTCAACAAAAATCAAAATCTAAAACCAACCCAAGATTTAAAAGGTAATTTTCTACATATTTGATATTTATATATGAATAGATACACCTAAATAGGAGAGTAATGTGTCAAAGAAAAAATCATATATGAAAAACAATACTATTATTAAAGAGGGATTCTTTGATAATCTTCTACAAATATTTAAAGTCTTCCCCCAACTCAAAAAAAATAGTAAAATTAAAAAAGACATTCAAAGTTTAAACAAAAAAGTAGAAACTTTAGAAAAAATGATGAATGACGAAATGAAAGACTATGGTTCAAAGAAAAAAATTAAACTCAATAAATTCAAATTAAAAGATTTTATTAAGGGTGTTTAGTTAAATGGCCAACGAAGAAATAAGAGATAAAAAAGATTTACAGGCACAAATCAATGAAGGATTGCGTGAACAAAATAATTTAACTCAACAATACGCAACTCTTTTACAAGCTCAAAAAGACTCATCAAAAAACATTACTGATGATATGAAAGATAGAGCAACTGTCTTAGCTACATTAGTTCAAAATAATAATAAAAATTTAAGTTTAGATCAGAGAATAAGTAATCTAAAAAGTAAACAATCAGAAATTGAAGAAACATTATCTAAATCGAGAACTAAAGCTGGTAAATTTCAAAAGGGGTTTAGTGCTGCTAAAATAAAATCACTTCAAACAGATAAAGCTGCATTAGATGTACAGATAGAATCACTTGAAATACAAGATTCATTTAAAAAAGGATTAAGTGAAGTAGATTCTGCTTTCGGTGGAATTGGTGCTTCCATAGGTTCATTTTTAACTAATCCAATAACCATAGCTACAGCCGCACTATTAACATTCAACGCTACTCAACAAGCGATTGGTGACCAATTTGGTGTTATTGGTGTTACGGAATTTAGAGATGAGTTGGCTGGGGCAAATGCACAATTTACATCATTAGGGTTGAGTGCTGAAGAAGCACAAGTAGCAACATCAAATTTAGCTAATGAATTTGGACTTGGTGTCTCCGAATCTACTAAGTTATCAGAAAATGTATCAAGATTAGCAGTATCAACAGGTGCTAGTTTAACAGATACTACTAAGTTAATTGGTTTATTCACACAGACTCAAAATCTCACTGGTGACCAAGCAGCTAATTTATTAGCTTCAACTACTTCATTGGCAAATGCTAACAATGTTGCACCAGATAAAGTATTAGCTGATGTTGCACAATCATCGGAGTTCTTTGCACAATTTGCAGATAAAGGTGGTGAGAATATTTTAAGAGCTGCAGTTCAAGCTAGAAAATTAGGAATAAATTTACAATCAGTTGAAAAAATTACAAGTGGATTATTAGACTTTCAATCATCTTTAAATGCAGAGAATGAAGCGTCAGTATTAATTGGTAGAAAATTAAACTTCCAAAAAGCAAGAGAGTTAGCATTGGCAAATGATATAGAGGGAGCTACAGCTGCAGTTGTTGAACAACTCGGAAGTGCTGAAGAATTTAATAGACTGAATGCTATACAAAGAAAAGCCCTAGCAGACGCTGCTGGTGTAGAGGTTGGTGAATTAGCAAAAATTGTAAATAAAGAAAAAGAAGCATTAACACTTCAAGGTGCATTATCTAAGACAGAAATTAAACCAATACCAGAAGAAGTTTTAACCGCTACAGCGTCTTTAATTAATAACTTACAATCAATAGGTGTTACATTAGCTGAAACATTAGGCCCAACATTAGATTTTATAGTTGGTACATTCGGTGGTTTAGTTGAGGTAATTGATAGTACTATTGGAATGGGTCCAGCTTTACTTGGATTATTCGTCGCAATAAAAGGAAAAGCTATGTTAGCAGCCGCTGCAAACATATATAATGCAATAGCAGGATTCTTTTCTGCTGCTGCAGCTGGTTCTGCGACTACTCTTGGATTTGGAACACCTGTATTAGTTGGTTTGGCTACTGCAGCTGTTGCTTCAATGATTGGAGCTCTTTCAGCTGCTCCTGCGGGTGATATAATTAGTCCAGCTAAAGGTAAAACAATGGTGTCACCAAAAGAGGGTGGTTTATTTGAATTAAGTAAAAATGATGATTTAATGGCTGCGCCAGGTTTGGCAGGAGCTATTGGTGGTGGAACTGGAGGTGGAGGACGAGTAGATACTTCAAGATTAGAAGCATTACAATCTGAAACAACTCAAAAACTTGAAAGAGTAGCTGCAGTATTGGAAGGTGCTTTATCAGGTCCAAAACCAGCATTAGCTAGAGCTATGGGTGCTGCAACAGGTGATGCTGTTGAAGGAATGGCATAGGAGATTGAAATGGGTTTAGAAAATTTAAAAAGTGTATTTCAAGAAGATTTAATTAATAACATTGAATCATTTTCATCAAATGTAATAACTAATGTAAATGATACAAAGTTAACACAATTCACTACAACTCCATTAAATGAATTAATAGGACAACCACCACTTGAAGGAATGAGTTGGGAATCATTATATGATTCAAATCATTCACCTTTAGATAATCCATCTCATAAAGGATTAGTACCAATAAGTTATCCAAATGTAAATCGTGATAATTTAAATATTAGAGGTGATACCAATTTTAGAACATCTGTAATTAGTGGTGTTGGTAAATTAATTTCTAATTTAGGATTAGGTGGTAATGTTTCACAATTTTTACAAGATACGGGTAAAGAGCCATATATTGTTAGTAAAATAGCTTCTAGTGGTGATAGGGGATTAAATGGTAGATTAAATAATTTTGGTGGTAGAGATTTACCAATAGCTCGGTCTGTTACGGATGCACTAAGACTTACTAAATTTTTAACATCTCCCGCAGGTGTAGCTTTTATTGCGAAGCAAAACTTTTTAGGGTCTAATTCTAAGTCAGTATTTATTAGTAAAGATGGTAAATTACAACAATCAAGACAAAGGTTTAAACAAACATATAATCCTATTTCTTCATTAATTCAATCAGGATTTAGAGCTGGTGGAGTTCCTGTTAGTTTATTTGATAAAACAGAGCCAGGTTTAAGTTCATGGTTTGGAAGTGATGAATATCCTGGTAATTCAACTTCATACAAAATAAACGATACTTTTACAGATGGATCTAATGAAAGTGGAAATAATACAAATCTTTCAGATTTTGGTAATAAATTAGTTGAATCAATAAAAGGTTTAAGTGGTGTTCCAACAGATGCTAAAAGTACCTATAGTGGTAAGGGTGATAAACATACCTTATTAGATTTTGGTGTTAGTAATTCGGAGGTTTCATCAAGATTAGGTAGAATACAATATAAAGAAAAAATAGAAGATGCTCACCCCAACTCAACGAAAGATGGAACAATTGAGGGTGAAGAAAACGGAATGCCATTTTACTTTAAAGATATGAGAGATGGTGCATATATATTTTTTAGAGCATTCATAGAAGGATTATCAGAAAACATTTCACCAAGTTATAATTCAACACAATATATTGGAAGAAGTGAACCTGTTTATACTTATAGTATGTCGGAGAGAGAAATTAATTTTACTCTTAAATTATTTGCACAAACAAAAGATGAATTGGGTAAAATATACGAAAAAATGAATAAATTAACATCACTTTGTTATCCTGAATATTTTAAAGATGAGGTTACAACAGAAGTTGATGATGGAACTACTACATCAAATGTGGTAACAAATGTTGGTTATGGTAATAGAATGAAAGCACCTTTGACAAAATTAAGAATAGGTGATATGTTTGGAAAAACTAATTCTGAACTTCAAGGATATGTAAAATCATTATCTTATTCAGTAGACCAAGCTTCACCATATGAAACAGAAGTTGGAAAAAGAGTTCCAAAATTTGTAACAGCAACCATTGGTTATCAAGTTATACATTCTACAGTACCAAATCTTGAAACACAATTTTATGGGTATATCGGAGATTAAAAATGTCAAGATATAAATCTACAGATAAAAGTAAAAAGAGTAATAAAAAATACTATGAAACAACTATTTACAAAAAAGTAGAAGAAAAAAATACAGATAGTTATTTTATTGCAGTTGAAGGTGATAGATGTGATAATTTGGCAAATAGGTTTTATGGTGATTCATCATTATGGTGGTTCATAGCTAAAGTTAATAATTTAAGTACAAACAACATACCAGCAGGAACATCATTGAGAATACCAGCCACAACAGTAGACGCTGAGGGTAGTTAAAAATGTCAATCAATAAACGAATTTTTGGAACACCTTTAAAGGGTATCGTCAGAGATAAATTAGAAGCTAGACAAGGAGTAACTGATAATTTAGAACCAGGTGAATCTTTAGAGGGTAGAAATATAGTAGTATCTAATTTTGATTATGCTAATAAATTACCATTCGTAAGAATGTGGACATCAGTTAAAATAATTGAATCCGCTGATATAGAAATTCTTGAAACAATACCAGCTGCTGATGTTAAAGATCCAAGTCCTGAAACTCTTGCAAGATTGAAAAAAGAAAAAGCAGATGAGTTTGGTACAGTTACAAACAAAACTTCAATTACAGAAGTAAAAAATCCAGATGGAAGTCCAAAAGAATACATTGTTAGAGGTGGAACAAGAGACCAAATGGATTATGTTCGTAAAACCTATGAAATTGGTAATCATAATTATTTAGAAAACTATGGAGAGGCTAAACCGAATGAATCTGTAAGTCCTTTTGAAGCATTGTTTCCAAACGAATCCGAAAAAAATCCATTAATGAAACCACAATCAGGTATCACATCCATAACATCTGAAACAGAAGGTGGTATGGGATTAATCAAAAAAACTACTGTTAATTTTGTAGTTCACAACTTCTATGATTTTGATAACATATTTTCAAAATACTTTTTAGCACCAGGTGCACAAATTTTTGTAGATTTTGGATTTTCGGATATACCTAATTTATACAGACCTGAAGATTTAATTACTTTCGCTGAAAAAGACAATGGTGGTTTACAGAAATATTTGTATGATGAAAAAATAGGATTCATAACAAAAAATCAAGGTGATGTTGAAGTACTACAAGGTATTGTTATCGATTATAGTGCTACTGTAAGAGAAGATGGTGGTGTGGATTGTTCAGTTACCTTAACATCAAAAAATAGTGCACTACTTAGTTTCACAACTGATGATGATATTGGAATGAGAGTTAAAAATATATTAACAAGAGGTATTTTGTATTTAGGTTTAAGGGCTGTTGTTTCACAAGGTGAAGACGGTGGAGATTCGGATAATGATTTAAAACAATTAATGTCAACACCAAACGCTAACTCAACATCAGATACTGTAGAAATTTACAACAAAAATTTATTATTATTAGCACAACAACAATTATCAGGTAAAACTGGACCTGAAGGAAACTCAATTAGAACAGGTGTTTTTGTAGAAAACTTAAATGCGGACAATAGTTATATTGCTTGGGGTTTATTTGAAGATTTAATAATAAATTCACAATTTGGTTTTGGAAAAGATAATGATGATATAGTCAATGGTAAAAATCTACAAGTTAAAATGAACTCATCAAATGCTTTCACACGATGGACAATAAAAAACAGAGAAAAACAACATGTATTAATGCAAATACCTGAAGATGTGCCTAGTTTTATGTATCCAGAGTGGTGGTATGGTGACGAACCTGCGGAACTCGATACGGAAGGTAATACAGTCAAAGGTGGTGGTTCTTACTCATATCAAAAAGGAAAATCACCTGAAGTATTAGATGAAGATGGGGTTAAAATAGAATTAACAACAGAAGATGACAAAAAAATTAATAGGATACCAATCAGAGAAATTTTTATTAATGTAGATATGATTGTAAAAGCCTTTGAATCTAATTCAGATGTTAAAAAAGTGATACAAGAAATTTTAAAAGAATTAAATAAAGAAGGTGATGGTTTATTTGATTGGAGAATGAAACAAGGTGAAACAGATGCTGAAATAGAAATAATAGATGCCAATTATACAATTACATCTGAAAACAAAGGTTTAAATGAAGATGAACTTTTTACATTTCAAGTTCAATCTCCTAATTCAATGATTAAAGATTATAATTTAGGATTTAAATTACCATCAGGTAATATTGGTAATATGTATGCAATACAAGGAATGGGTGTTGGTGATACGGTATTTTCAACAAATTCTGATGTTCAACAAGCTATTGCTGCTGGAACTCTCGATAAAGATTTATTAAAAATCATATATGAACCTGATATGGGCAATCATAGAGTTAAACAATTATTAGATGAACCTAAAGTGGATTCTGAAGTTTTCAATGTTTTTACATCCGTTGATAATTTATTTGATACTAATGTTTATAAAATATCAACTGTGGAACAGCCTGAGTTAATAGCAGATACGGTATATAATCCCAATACAAGTAAAAATGAGGTAATTGAAGGTGGTTTGACAAATAAAAAATCTGTAACTGGAGATTCAGATAAACAACCAAAACTATCAGCTAATGAAATTATAAAAATTAGTGACACAAATCTTGAAGCTGCTGGATTTAAAGTAGCTAAAACCTTTAAAGAATATTATAAATATACAATAAACTCAACTGTTCAACCAGAAATACCAAACTTGTTACCTTATACTTTAAATTTAACAATTTTAGGTATAGCTTCAATTCAAGTGGGTGATACTTTTAAAGTAGATTATTTACCTAAGAGGTATCAAGAGTCAACTTATTTACAGGTGATAAAAGTAACACATGAAATTGGTCCAGGTGGTTGGTATACTGCATTGGATACTCAATTTAGATTGTTACCAAAAGCAACAACTGTTGTAACTCCTAGCAATCAACCAGATAAAATTAGATTATCACCATCGGCTTTAACAAATGTTGGTTATGAAGATGAGATAGAGGCTGATGATGGGGTGTGGACTTATGGTAACCAAGTAAAAATTGCAGATTTAGCTCAATATATGACTGATATTCAAGTTAAATATGATGAAAGTTGGGCATTTGATTATGCTATAGAATTTAAAATGGCTTCTGAATTAAAAGGTGACCTTAAAGATTCTAAAGGTGTTATTCAAAATCACGAGGGAAATTTTAATGCAAAGTTTAAAGATAAAGATTCTGCGAATACTGCTATACGAACACAAAATGATAATGGTGATGACAGTACTTTTTATAGTAAATATGGAGCTCTAGGAGGTTCAGTAGATTTAGCATATCATTGGGATGGAGATTATTATAAAGTATGGCCACCTGATTTTAGATTAAAACCTAATGGGAGATATACACTAATGGCTTATGGTGATAAGATAGGAATATTAGATAAAAGTAATTCATATTATCAAAAAACTTTTAATTTTTTTACCAAATATATTGGTTACATAAAAGATTAAAAAAAAGCTTGTTTTATTCCTAAAAATGTTATATATTGAGATACGATGTATTGTGTTATACCTATATTTAAAGATCCAAACCTACATCCATTACATAAAAACAATGGATTATCAGCCTTATGGTGTCAACCAGAGGGTGATGATAACTTCTTTATAATTCAAAAACATCCTGATTCAGATAAATTTATGGAAGATTATAAGTGGTTGAATGAAGAATTTATTCAAACACCTGATAAAAAATTATTAAATCATTTTTATGAATTTAAAGATGTTTCAGATAAAAACTTCATTTGGTGGAATGAAACAGGTAAACCATTTGACAATAATATTCGTAATAATGCAATAGATTTCCTGAGTAGTAAGTTCTACAATGTTAAAAAACTTAACGAAATCATACCATTATCGAAACATAATGAGTATTGTAGTGAAGTATATGAGAAGATGGCTAGAGCATATACAGGTGAAAATGATGAATATATGAATGATGTTATTAAGGCATTTACCTCAATTGAAAAGAATGGAATCAAGGTTTCAGATGATGTATGTGATATATTTGACATAAGAGTAAAGAAACATATATCAGATGGAAAACTCTATTCAAACTATAATTTATGGACAACAACAGGTCGTCCAAGTAATTCATTTGGTTCTGTAAATTTTGCAGCTCTACCACCTGAAAAAAGAAAAGCTTTTGTAGCTGAAAATGATTATCTTGTGGAGTTTGATTTTGATGCATATCACTTGAGATTAATTGGTGATTTAGTTGGACATTTTTTTGGTATACAATCAGTTCATGAATACTTAGCTCAAGACTACGGTTGTTCATATGAGGAATCAAAACAAAGAACTTTTAAATTATTATATGGTGGAGTTGACAAAGAAACACGAGAAAAAGTTCCATTTTTTGATAAAGTTCATACTTATATAAATAAGAAATGGAACGAAATAAATACTCATAATTGTGTTTCAACTGATATTTATAGACGGAAACTATTATTTAAGAATTACGAGGATTTAAATAGAAATAAAGTTTTTAACTATTTAATTCAGGCTTTAGAAACTGAATCTAATATTAAGAAGATTTTATTAATTCAAGACTATTTATTAGGGAAGAAGACAAAATTGGTTTTATATGGGTATGATAGTTTTCTATTCGATTTTTCAGAAACAGATGGAGTGGAAACTTTGAGAGAAATAAAATCAATTTTAGAAGAAAATAAACATTACACCAAATCCAAAATGGGTTTAAACTATGGTGAAATGCAAGACATTACAAAGAGGTTATAAATGAAACATATTTCAGAAATCATAGAAGAGATTTTAATTGAATGGGCATATCGTGTTCACGATGGAATGCCTAATCCAAAAAACGCACACCACATCCAAGAACTTCGTGAATCAATGGAAGAATTGAATTTACCAAACAAAGTTATATACGAAGTTATTCAGAATTTAATCAATGAAGATGGTGGACTTGATGATAAGGAAAAAGAAAAAGCTAAAAAGATGGGATTAGTTCATCACGGAAAAGGTGCCTATGGAAAAGAGGGTGGTGAAGTTACACATCAGGCAGTAGATGGTAAATTAGTTGCAAAAGGTGGTAGTGGTGATGAGAAAGAAATTAAATCAAAAACAAAGATTCCTGATACACCATTTAAAAAAGAAAAAGAAACTGGTGACCAGTTAGACCAAATGGATGGTGATGATGAAGAGGATATGGATGATTTTATGTCACAAATGGATGGTGACGAAGAAGATTTAGATTACTTTAGAGATAGAGACCATAATGATACCGATGCAGCTTTAAACTATTCAAAGACTCAAGAACAAAAAGATAAAGAAAGTGGAACATCTGATTTTGACAAAGGTGCTGGAACACATGTTTCAAGAGCTGGTGAGGCTGCAACTCATAAAGCATTAAGAATGTTAAAAGAGGGTAAATCTTATGAACAGGTAACAGAAACATTAATGTCTATTGCAAATGATAAAGACACATTTTTAACTAAAGAATGGGTTAACGCTTCTATAGCTGCTACCAAATCCATTCAATCTACATTTGGTATTGATAATATTGATGAGATTGTTTGGGATACTAAGAGTGGACATAAAACTATAGATGTTGAAAATCATGGAACATCAGCTGATATGTTTGTTAAAACAAAAGATGGAACTAGAGTTGGGGTATCACTTAAAAAAGATGGTAAAGTGTTTATAAGAAATGGTGGACATAAACAAGTGTTTGATAAACTATCTAATGATTTAATTGAAAGAGGAGTTTCAGAAGCAGAAGTTGAAGAATTTAAAAAGAAAGCTGGTATTGAAAGTTTTCAAGAAGATTTAAAACAATCTATTAATAGTGGAGTGGATAAATTAAGAATATCTAAAGCTTATCCAGATGTTGTAAATAGATTAAAAACTGATACTGAATATGCTAGAAAAGTTTTAGGCCCTAGTTATGAAACATACATTAATAGAATGGATGATGGATTGTTTGATAGGTTACAAGGTAAATCAGATAAGAAGATGACAAAAAATGATGTCAAAATTCTAGCTAAAATATCAGCAACCGAAGAAATGATGAATGAAGACCCTTCTATTTACAATGATATGAGAGATGCTGATATTAGATTAACTCAGAGATTTTTACAAGGTATACAAGATAGTAAACAAATAGAATCTGCTATAAAAGATGAGGTTTTAAAAGGTATACATGTTGAACAAATTTTTGGAACTGATACTGATATGAATCTTGATAAATTTATGACTGTGTATGGAATTGAACCTGATGGTTCTCAATTAAGTGAAAGAACTTTATTAAATTTATTTGGTTCAGATGTAGAAAATGCTCTTAAAGATTATAGAAATGTAAAATCAGATGAAAATAAAAAATTATTACAAAAAGCTTTAAGAGATAGATTAAAGATTGATTACAAAGATGGTGCGAAAGATGGTACGATTAAAATTAAACTAGATGATGGTAGTGAATTACCATTGTTTACGATAAAGTCAAGGTCGAGGGGAATAGGTGCTTCACCTACATTCGAAATGGCACAAACTAATTTTATGTCAAACGCTTTAAAATTTGGAACAGATGTAAATGAATGGCCAGAACCACAGAAAACTAACTTTTTGAAAAAACAGTCTGAAGAAGAATAATGAAATCTCAACTACTAGCAACATTCACAACAAAAGATAGTCTTGATGAAACAATTGAGAAAATAGTTGACGCTTATGAAATTATATTCAGTAAAGTATATGTATTGCAAAATGAAAACAATGTGAATGAGTTAATTTGTACTTATAATGTAGATACAAATAATGGTATAGATTACAATAAAGTAGAGGGAACGATTTCACTACATAGAAAAAAACATTCAAATACATTATATACAATAAATGCATTAAACGAATGTATAAAGAATTTAAACAATGGTGTCTTAGATAATAAATTTATGATACCCTGGGAAAACTTTAAGAATATGTTAATGGTAACAAATTCGGATGGTTTGAACAAAATAAACACAAGAATTTTCAAAATAGAAAAAATTCAATAAAACAGTGGTAAAATAGGTTATGGAAAAAAAATCCAAAAAAGAATCAACATTATATTATTTTCATTCAGTAGGCTGTGCTTTCTGTAAACAGATAGATTCAATAGTAGAAAAATTAAATAGTGATGGTTATGATATTTTGAGACTTGATTTAAGTGAGGAAGATAATCAAGGTTTAAAAAGAGAAATTGAAAACAAATATGATTTAAGATGTGGAACACCACTTTTAGTTGATTATGAAACTGGAAATACAATATGTGGTTGGAGAGATGAAGAAACAATTAAAAAATGGGCTGATGGTGAAGAAATACCAGAATTACCTAAACCAAAATCACCACCCCCACCTCTACCACAGGATTGGGAAGATGAAAAACTTATAGATGAGTGGAAACAAGCTTATGAAAAGTGGAGAGGTGAAAATAATCATCTACCTAATCTTACAACGACAGAGGATGTTGTTGATGGATTTAAAAAACAATGGGAAGCTAGAAAAAATCAACAACAAAATTCAAATGATAGAATATCTATTGTTGAACAAAAATTAGATAAATTGATGAATCATCTCGGAGTAAAATGAGTTTCAAATTTAAACCAAAAGTAACGGTTGATAGAGAAGCAACCAAAGATGAGTTAAAGAAGATAAAAGAATCGGAGGATATGTTAAAGGAAGAAAAGAAACTTCCACCAATATCTCAACAGATTCGAGACTTAGCTGTTACTCATTGGAAGAGTTTGAAAGCCTTTATGAGGGGAAAGCATGTAATTGTTCCTCAAGAGGTAGCAGAAGAAAGATGGGAAATCTGTAAACAATGTCCACTTTTAAAATATGATGAGGTTAATCCTGATACAGATAAGAAAGATGGTAGATGTACAGAGTGTGGTTGTTTTATGAATGTTAAATGTCATTATGCAACTGCAGAGTGTCCAATAGGTAAATGGAAAAAATTTGAAAAAAAATAAAAAAAAGCTTGACTTATATTGCAATTTTGATATATATTATAGGTAAGAAGTAAAAATAGGTTATATGGTTACAAGAGTTAACCATAAATAATAAACGATAAATAATAAAACACAGGAGAAATACAAATGGATATAGATGCAATAAAATCCAAACTCGCAACATTACAATCAACTTCAAATACAAAAGATAACTTTTGGAAACCTGAACCAGGTAAACAAGTTGTTCGTGTTGTTCCTTACAAACATAATAAAGATAACCCATTCATTGAGTTATTCTTTCATTATAACTTAGGTAATAATAAAACTTACCTATCACCTCTTTCATTTGGAAGACCAGATCCAGTAGCTGAATTTGCTGACAAACTAAAATCAACAGGTAATAAAGACGAATGGATTCAAGGTAAAAGACTTGAACCTAAAATGAGAACTTTTGCACCAGTTGTAGTTCGTGGTAAAGAATCAGAAGGTGTTAAATTTTGGGGATTCGGTAAAACTGTATATCAAGAACTTCTTGGTGTAATTGCTGACCCTGATTATGGTGACATTACTGATGCTACTAATGGTAGAGATATTGGTATCGAAAGACAAACACCTGCTGAAGCTGGAAATCAATATGGTAAAACTACTGTAAGAGTTAAACCTAATCAGACACCGATTACTGAAGATGCTAAGTTATTAGAAAGTATCTTTGATAATCAATCTGATTTGACAAAACTTTACAATGAGCCAACTTATGATGAGTTGAAAGAAGTTTTACAAAACTTTCTGAATCCATCAGATGAAGCAGAAACAAGTGCTCCAACGAACACTACTGAAAAGGTTGCAGAACAAACTGCGACAACTGCTAAAACTGATGTGTCAGATGCATTTGATAACTTGTTCAATAATTAATCAATAACAACAAATTGTAATGAGTGGGATGAAATTCACATATGAAACTTCTCACATGAATACAAGTATTCATAGCATCACTCTCTCACTCTTTACATAATAGGAGAACAATATGTCAGAAAAAGACGAATTGGCTGGAATAATTGCCGATGAACTGAATAAACAATTCAAACATCAAAAGGTTGCTTACTTTCTTGAAGAAGGTGGTAATCCTACTGATGTGACGGGTTGGATTTCAACTGGTTCAACTATGTTAGATTTAGCAATTGCTAATAAACCAAATGGTGGTGTTGCCGTAGGTAAAATCACAGAATTAAATGGTTTAGAAGGAAGTGGTAAATCTCTAATAGGTTCTCATCTATTGGCTTCAACACAAAAACAAGATGGTATCGCAGTTTACATTGATACAGAATCAGCAGTATCTCAAGAATACTTGAGGGCTATTGGTATTGATACAAGTAAAATGTTATATGTACATCTTGAAACTTGTGAAGAAATATTTGATACTATTGAAACAATTGTTACCAAAATCAGAGAATCAAACAAAGATAAGTTAGTTACAATCTTAGTTGATTCATTAGCAGCTGCTTCTACTAAACAAGAAATGGATGCTGACTTTGATAAAGATGGTTGGGCAACAGCCAAAGCAATCATCATATCAAAAGCTATGAGAAAAGTAACACAAATGATAGCACGACAAAAAGTTGCATTGATTTTCACAAATCAATTACGACAAAAGTTAGGTGTAATGTTTGGAGATCCTTGGACTACTTCAGGTGGTAAGGCTCTTCCATTCCATTCATCAACTCGTGTTAGATTCAAAAATGCTGGACAAATCAAAGATACTAATAAAAATACTGTAGGTATTAAGATTAAAGGACAAGTGATTAAGAATCGTCTCGGCCCTCCAATGAGGACTGTAGAGTTTCCACTTTACTTTGATAAAGGTATTGATGACTTTGGTAGTTGGTTAACTGTAATGAAAGAACACAAACTTTTAAAAGTAGGTGGTGCTTGGTATACATTACAACATTGTGACCTTGAAACTGGTGAATTAATTAAAGAATACAAGTTCTTATCTAAAGATTTTGAAAATCTAATGTTAGAAAATTCAGAATTAAAAGATTATTGTTACAAATTAATCTGTGATGCTTGTATTATTAAATATGATTCTAAGGAACTTGGTATTGATGATGTAGAACAAACCGATGAGGTATTGGATGAACTCTAAAAAAGAATTAAATGAAAAATATTTATCTTTTTTAGACCAAACAAAAGATGATACACACAAAGCTGTAAATCATCTTAACGACAGAGTATTGATTGTAGATGGCCTGAATACATTTATCAGGTCATTTGCAGTTAATCCTGCGTTAAATGAAGATGGATTACATATTGGTGGTATGGTTGGTTTTATGAAATCAGTTAGATATAGTTGTGATATATTGAAACCATCTCGTTGTATTATTGTGTTTGACGGAAAGGGTGGAAGTAAAAGAAGACAGAAAATATATCCAGAATACAAAGGTACTCGTAAAGTTAAACGAAGATTGAATCGTAATGTGGATTGGGGAACAGCTCCTCAAGATGAACAACAATCTATGAGACAACAAATGGGTAGGTTGGTTGAGTATTTAGAACAATTACCTCTAACATTAGTTTCAGTTGATGGGATTGAAGCAGACGATACAATGGCTTATATCTCACAACAATTACTGCCAGAAAGTGATTGTATATTGATGTCAACAGATAAAGATTTTATTCAATTAGTTGATGATAGAGTGAAGGTATGGAGTCCTACAAAGAAAAAATTATATAACAAACAAGCAGTATTGGAAGAGTTTGGTTTACCATCAAGAAATATGTTAACATATAGAATTGTGGATGGAGATAAATCAGATAATATCAATGGAGTTATGGGAGCTGGTTTAAAATCTTTGATAAAATACATTCCACAAATTACAGAAGATGAAGATTTTACGGCTATGGATTTAATAAATTTTGTAAATAATTCAGATTCTAAAATAAAACTCTTGGAAAATATAAAAAAAAGTAGTAACTTGTTAAAGAGAAATTATTTACTAATGCAACTAAACAATGTAGA
>Ga0208790_1000334_pt1 | contig 23825 bp, 23 predicted proteins | sample 10_taG_FD_184083 | JGI IMG/M metagenome (GOLD analysis project Ga0208790, IMG submission 184083) | Marine viral communities from the Subarctic Pacific Ocean - 10_ETSP_OMZ_AT15264 metaG (SPAdes) (version 2) | ecosystem: Environmental > Aquatic > Marine > Oceanic | place: Pacific Ocean | collected... | reverse complement strand
TAAGACGCAATAGAACCAAAGTGACCCATTAATTTATAACTGTTAAAATGAATAATTAGTTATGACTAGAAAGCTACAAATAGATACTAAGAAAATAGACTTAATCAAGAGGGATATAGAACGGCTTGGGTTACCCCCTACAGTTGCTATAATTCGTCACTGTGGGGTTTCTGAGTCTGTGGCTAGTGGTTGGCTCCGTTTCGGTGAGAAGTGCCGTCAGATACTAGATACAGAAACAGATACAGATACTAGTAATTTACTAGATACTGTTACAGATACAAAGAACCTAAACCCTAGTGACAGATACAAGCAATTAACTCTAAAGTTACATGATACAGTTGCAGAGGCTGTTACTGAGTTTGAGGCATTGCAATTAACGGAGTTAACGACTGCAGAGAATGAGCAGGTAAAGAGTCGTAATAGTCAATGGCTGTTGTCTAAGAAATATCCTGACCGATACGGAGAACAGAAAAATCAAGCCACAATTGACGACCAAGCAAAGAGCCTAATTCAAGCCCTAATTAATATAAATCTACCCGAAAGCCCAAGCAAAGAGGCTTTAAAAGACTCTAAATAGTCCTAATAATTCCCATTAGTTCCCAAAGTAGAACATAAGTTCTAATCTTTAGTTATGTAAAGTAGAACAAACGTTCTAAAAATTGAATTCGCCTGATACATAGAGCAACTTGTGGGACAAGTTGCAACAGCTTTCAGGGGCTGGGTTACTGGTGGTGTGGGGGTGGAGGTGTGGGTTGTGGTCGCTGTAAGCGACAGGTGGCTGGGGGTGTGTGGGGGTGTAGGTGGTGGTGGTGGTGTTGGTCGCAGTTACCTGCGACAGGAGGTGGGGGGGGTAGTTCTTAGTGGTTTATGCTTTATTATTGTATTGGTACTACCCCATATAAAATTTTATGCTAAAATGTGTCTCATGCAGCAAGAACAACGTGATGCCCTATTTAGTGCCATAAAATACAAGCCTACTGAAGCACAGCTTAAAATTCTCAATGACGATGCTAGATTCAAGTTAGTAGCAGGTGGCGTAAGAGCAGGTAAATCTAATCTGGGAGCAATGTATATGTTCGAGAAAATAATGAGTCACATTGTTGAGGACCCAGATAAAGCAGCAGGTTCCGTGTATTGGCTAGTTGCTGCAGATTACGAGAGAACTAGGGGTGAATTTGATTATCTTGGGGATGCTTTTACTAGGCTAGGGATAATTAAACGTGCCACACGTCAGGTTGACCCCGGATATATAGAGATATCAGTAGGGTCCAAGAACTTGAAACCATTGATTATTAAAACTAAGTCTGCAACCGACTATAGAAAACTTGCGATGGAGGCTCCTATGGGTATTGTTGCCTGTGAGGCTTCGCAGTTAGACCAAGAAAGTTATTGGAGATTAATGGAACGTGTCGCTGAAAAGAGAGGTTGGGTATTTTTGGAGGGAACATTTGAGGGTTCGCTTGGTTGGTACCCCCAACAGTTTACTTCTTGGCAGTCCCCTAGCATTCAAAAATTAGAGAGTGCTAAAAGTTTTTCTTTACCTACTTGGACTAATACGCATATATTTCCTTTGGGAGAAATTGACCCCGAAATAGAGAAAATGAAGATTGAACATTCGGAGGAATGGTTTAATGAACGTGTCGCAGGAGTTCCTAGTCCACCTAGTGGTTTAGTTCATCCAGTATTTAATGTGAATATTCATGTGAGGGAAGTTAAGTTTGACCCTGATGAGATTGTTTACCTTGCAGTAGACCCCGGATATTCAAGGCTTACTGAATCTGCCTATGCAGTTGAGGTATGTCATATTATTGACGGTCAAGTGCAGGTGTTTGACGAAATTTATGAAAGAGAATTGGTTGCATCGGACATTGTAAGCATTGCTAAAAATAGATATTGGTGGAAAGACACTCAAAAGTTAGGTGTTATTGATATTGCAGGAACTGCTCATGCAGGAGCAATGCCATCTAATACGGAAATTTGGTTTAAGGAGTCAGGGTTGTCTATGTTAAGTCAGCCCGTAAAAATTATTGACGGGATAGAAAGAATGAACTCCATGCTTAAAGCTGACCCACTTACCAAAGAGCCAAATCTTGTAATGGACCCCAAGTGTAAAGGGTTGATTTCTGAGTTCGGAGGAGCCCCAAATCCGTTTGACGGACAGGTCAGAGTTTATAGTTGGCAAATGAACCGTGAAGGTGGGGTGGTTGGAAATGTTCCAAGAGATAAGTATAATCATAGTATAAAGGCATTGACTTACTTGATGGTTAATCAATTTGGTTATGCAGGAAATGACAATTATCAAAGAGAATTGATACCCGTATCAAGATTCAGATAGAGGAGACAATATGGCTGGACCAATAAGAAAAACTACAACTACAACCAAAACTACAAGAAAAACTACAAAAACTTCAGGAGCAAGAAATACTTTTGATGCTATTGTAAGAGGTGCCGAAAAAGCAATAAGAAATAAAGAATTGAGACATCCAACTATTATATTTGGCTCTAATCTAGCAAAGAAAGCAGGACAGGGAGCAGCAAAAGCTGCTAGAAAAGCTACTAAAAGAAGAAAAGCCCCAACATATAGAGGTTAATTTATTATGGCAAGAAAAACTCAAGCCGAAATTGTAGACGGCATAATGGCTAAGATAGAATCTAGGTTTAATGAAGACCAGCCACTTCACGACAGGATGGATTTAGATTATTCAGACTGGCGATTAACACCATTTACTCCAGACGAAGAAGAAGGTGTCGACCCAGAGGATGCTTACACTACCAACTCAATGAGAACTTTGGCTGATAAAGTCGAAAGTTTTATCTCAGGCTCAGAAACAGTAATCCGTGTCAACAATGATGCAGCCGATGAAGAGAAGAGAGCAGCAAACGATAACCTAGAAAGACTTGTTATCGGAATGATGAGGCAAATTAATAAGAGGCTTCAAAGAAAAGGTGACCCTTTACTTATTCCTCAACTTGCATGGTACTCGGTTGTAAGAGGTGGAAGAATTGCAGCGAGGTCACTGCTTAGAAAAAAACCTAACGGTGATACTTTTGCAGAAATTTTACCTATGGACCCAAGGCATTTGGTTGTTCAGTACGGTGAAGAAGAGCCAATTTGGGCTGCTTATAGAATGAGCAAGACCAGAGCACAGATTAGAAGTGAATATAAGAACTTTGACTTTGATGATTCATTATTAGATGACGAAGACAACCTAGAGTATGTATATGATTATTATGAAAAAACTGTTTCTGGTGGGGAAATAAAATATATGAACTCCGTTATTATTGACGGAAAGTATGCCAAGAAACCTGCAGATACGTTTGCTAATATGTTTCCTATTTGCACAGTTGCAATAGGTAGTGTTCCTGTATTGGCATCAAGCGAAACAGGACTTAGAAATATAGATACAATTAGTGATGTAGAAGACCCGATAAAAGACTTTAGTGAATCTATATTTGCCCCTAACAGAACAATAATTAAGATGAAGAATAGAGTGTTTTCTTACAGAATGGCACTTGCAGCAAGGGCAGTTGACCAAGCGTATAAAGTTTCTTCACTCGATGGGACTAAAGGTTTAGAAGATAACCCGTCAAAGAAGGGGTCACAAATAAATGTGTCAACTCAAAACCAAGAAGACGTACAACCTTTACCATTAACAGAATCACCAAGAGATGCTGATGTATTACTTGGAGCAATAAATGATGATGAAACTGATGGTGGATTACCACCACAGGCATTTGGTATTTTGCAGGCTCCTATATCAGGGTACGCAATGAGACAGCTTGGAACCAATATAGAACAAAAAGTAATTCCAAGATTAACTGCAGTTCAAAATTTATTAGAAATGTCGTTTGAACATTTATTATTGATGTATAAAACTAAAGCATATAAACCATTAAACGTTTCTGGGAAAACTTATGCACGAATGCCTTTTGATGGACCAATTACCCCAGATGACATTATGAAGTCTGGAGAATTAAGTTTCACAATGCAACCTGCATTACCAGAAGATGATATGCAAAGATATTCAATTGCTCAGATGGCAACTCAACCGACACCAACTGGTGAGTCATTAGTGTCTATGGATTTTGCTAGAGACAGAATACTTAAGATGCAAGATGCTGATTTAGAAAGACAAAGAATCTTTGAACAGATAGCAAGAACATCTACTCCAATTATGCAGTTAGTTCAAATGTATACTGCAGCAATGAAAAGTGGAGATGAACAGATGGCTCAACATTACTTACAAGAAATTAAAATTGCTGAAGAACAAAAACAGATGCAGGAACTTGCACAACGTATGGCGTTTATGCAACAATATGGACAGATGCAGCAACCAATGGCACCCCAACAGGGAGCCCCTACATCAAATGGAGTAAGACCAGAAGTAATGCCAAACGCAGCCATGGGGGGCATACCGAATACTCCATCTCCCAACCAAGGCATGAACACGGCAGCACCCAGACCCGGAGCCCAAAGTGATAGAACTCAATTACTTAATAGTATAGGACTAGAAGAAGAATGAAGACGTTTAGGATAACTTATAAAGACTCAGAGGGTAATCAGCAAACTATAAATATTACTGCTAACTCCGAAGAAGAAGCACGAGATAAATTTACTGGGCAGTTCCCTAATGCAAGTGTTGATACTTTAGAGACATCTCTTTTTAATGAACCTGCTGAAGGTGCTGGAGGAGCACTGCGTAGGGAGCAAATAGACGAAGAAAGAGCACTTGGGGGTATATTTCAAAGAGGGTTTTTAGAAGGCTTAGGAATTGACCCAGATGCCCCTGTACAAGGTGCAACATCAAGATTTTTTAGAGACTTTGCACCCGTAGGTCAAAATATACTTAGATTTGGCTCTTTAATGAATCCTGAAACATTTGAAAATGTAGACGAAGAAGGTCAGTTAAACCGAGTAAGACTTGGAGATTTAGCAAGAAATTTAGGAGCATCTATTGGTACGGGACCCCAAGGTATATTAGGTAGAGCAAGGTCAACTTTTTCTGACCTACAAAATTTAGCAAGGCAAGGTGCCCCAACATCTACAGGAGTTTCATTTCCAAAAGTTATGGATGCTTTAAATCCATATTTCCAAGCAACTTCAGCAGACGAAGGGGGTGCTGATAGAATGCGAAATTTATATAGTTTAGGTGCAGGTGCAGCACTGGATAAATATGGAAGATTTTTAGGAAGCGATTTAATTCCTAGAGAAAGTACTGTTGCAGGAAGGTTTGCATCAGCACCACAAGAACAAAGAGAAGCAGGTTTTTTTGATTTCTTGCAACGCCAATTAGGACTTAATTAAGCCATGATGCAACGTGATTTTTCTAACCAAAGTAATTTTGGTGGTGTGCCTGACATTAATCCTTTTCAACAGGACTTAGCCCAAGGCTTTACTACACAGGGTTTATTTCAGGCTGCGTTACCAAGTGATTTAACATTTGGTCAAAGACAATTTTTCCAAAACCAATATCAACCAATTTTTTCAGAGTTCCTTGGTTCTAATGTAAACAGGGTTTTAGGTGGTCAAAACGCAGACACTTTTATTGATTATCTTAAAGGTTTTGATTTTGCTGACAGAATGAGAAGTGCACCACAATATGCTGCAGGACTAAGCACTAGCCCAATTACATCAACAGGAAAATTTTTATATGGGTTTTAATTATGCTATTTCAAGATTTTCAAAGAGAACAAGAAATACTAGACCGAGTAGCAAAACAAACAATAGGTCCTAACGTAAAAGTAAAAGACCCTGTTACGTTTAAATCTTTTTTAGAAAAAAGTTATGATGTATTTAAAAATATAAAACCACCTAAATATATAAGTGGTGGTGGATTGTTGTCACCCCCCTCTATCCCTACACCTGAAAGCGATATTCCTTTTTTTGGAGAGGGTGGTGTAGTTAATCCAGATAGATTAAGAGAGCAGGCTCTTGCTACATTTGGTGGTATTGGTGAAACACTCAGTCCGTATTCTGGCACCGAAATTGAATTAGGTGGAGTAGAAGGTAGACCAGAAGCAATAATAGACCAAACAATTGACCGTAATTTAGCAGGGCAATACGGTGCACAATTTGGACCAGAAATACCTGAATGGGTGCCTCTTGTAGGTGGTATGACACCTTTAGAAGCAGGGCTTGGAGGTGCTGCTTATATGTCAACTCCTGCAGACATAGGAATCACATTAGGAACTGCAGGGCTAGGTCCAGCAGTAAGTGCAGGATTTAGAGGTATGCAAATAGGTGCAAGAGGTTTGCCCGGTGCAAAGGCTGCAGCAACAAGAGGAGTTGGTAGAGTTGGTGAACTTTTAACAACACCAGTTGCTACTGGTGGGTTACCTACTAGAATAGCAGCAGAAACTGCAATACAAGCACCTACGGCATCATTAATAGCAGGCACAGATAAAAGAAAACAAGAAGGCACTGCTTATCCATGGGAAAACACACTAACAGCGTTAGCAGCAGGAGTTGTTGGTACAGGTGTTGGTCTTGCTGGTATAGGCAGAGCAATGACACCTGTAGATGCAGGAAAAAGAGTTAATTGGGAAATTATAGATAATCCTAAGAAATCAGTTGTTACACCTGAACTTGATTACAGCTTTATTGGAAACAATATGAAAGACATGGTAACCAAATCGCTTGCTGACAGAAGGTATAGAAAAACTTTTACTACCCCAGACATAGAACCTTTTGAAATAAAAAGAAAACCATTTGGAGTTCGTTATGACGAAAATGGGAAGATAATAGCAGTTGGAAAAGTAACAGGTGGTTCTGGTAAATTTACTGACGATGACCTTGTAGAATTTTTACAAAACAACAGTAATAAATTAATTAAATCTAATGATTTAGGAGATATGTTTCCTAATATGTTTGATGACCCAGAAGTTGCAGCAAAACTAAAGTTTTTAACAAGGTCACAGAAAAAACACATAATTGATTACATTTTTGGTAGCGTAGACCCACAGACAGGAAAAACTAGAAGAGGTAAAATTTTTCAAGCCTCAGATAAAAACAGAAAATACACTGTTGCAAACGGCTATCCAAACGGTAAAGATTGGTTAAAAGAAAATGAACAAAGATATATTATTGATTTATTAATTACGAAACAAGCAGGAAAGAAATTTGACCCTGCCTTACAAAGTGAACTTGCGAAAAACCCACAGTTAAAAGATGCACTTTATGAAGTTTTTAATAAGATGCCGGTAATTTTAAGAAGAATGAGATACGGTCAAAATATTCCTTTTTCTACTAAGCAAAAATCAATACTAGAAAAATTAGTAAAGGTTTTAGATACATCTGATAAACAAAACAACATAACATTAAATATAAACGAGGTAAGGGTAAAAGATGCAAAAACAAGAGGTTTTATTGAAACAAGAAGTAAAAATTTAGAAGAAGGACAAAATCCTTTTGATGCAAATTACAACGCAAACAAAACTGTAAGAGAATCTTTTGATGAAGCAACAAGAAAATTAAATAAAGAAGCAAAACGAACTGGTCCGAGATACCAAGGTTTTGCAATAGATGATAATATTAAAACCCTTAAAAATTCTATTATATTCAATGCTAACCGGGCTGGAGTTAGCCCTATATATAGAGGAAAGATTACTGGTACAAATGGCTTTGTAACATTAACTGCCGATGAGATAACCTCACAAAGAGGTGATTATGGAAAAACTTTATATCAAGCAATTTTTGATAATAATGATGTAAATGAAATTAACACATTAATAACAACAAGAATAGCAAACCAAGTAGACCAAAACACTGCATTCATAGCCTTGGTAAAATTACTTGGTGGCACACAATATAAAGTTGGCACAAAACCCCAAAATATTAAATTTGGAATGCAAGGCAAACTTCCTAATGCACGAGAAAGAGCACTGCTTGAAAAAGCGTTAGGTAAAGATATTTATAAGGCATTATCAAAACTTAGAAGTAAAAAGGAAAGGGCATTAGATGCTTTTTCTCAAATTTGGAATGTACCTAGAACAATGATGGCAACTGCAGAAGTGTCTGCATTGGCTAGGCAGGGTGGTTATTATATGTTTGCAAGACCATTGTCTTGGGCTAAGTCAATCCCACCTGCTTTAAAAGAAGCAAAGCGAGCAATGCTTATAAATAAATTTGACCCTTATGTTCAACGAATAGAATTGGAAAAATATGCTGAAGACCCAGACTTTGAATACGCAAAGCAAACCGGTCTTGAAATTACAGATAGTTTAAGCACCTCTCTTGTAGACAGAGAAGAACAATTTATTCCTACATTTTTAGACAAATTGCCAGATTATTCAGTAATTGGTCCAATAATTAGAGCATCTGCAGCATTTCACTCAGGATTTTTAAATAACCTAAGATTCAATGTTTTTAAAAGCATGATGAAAAATATATCGCCAGACGGAACTGCAGAAACTTTTGTAAGAGAAGCACGAAAAATATCTCCACAAGAAGGTGATAGAGCAGTAAAAACACTGGAGGGTTTAAATAAAATAATTAACGCAGCAACTGGCAGGGGACCAAAAATTTTTGACGATGAAGTTGTTGCCATCTTGAATCAACTTTTCTTTTCTTACAGAATGCAGACAGCAAGAGCATATCTTCCTATAGCACCTTTTGTTGAATACCCACAAATGGTTTGGTCAGCAAGAAAGCAATTAATTGGAGACCACGTTAGATTTTACGGAATGGTAACAACACTTGGTTTTTTGATTCCGTTTCTTTATGAAAAAGCAACAGGTGACGAAACTGCTACTTATGACTGGATAAAAGGTAAATTAAGAATTGCAAAAACAACCTACGATATAGCAGCAGGCAACAATAAATATACTGGTATTGTTCTTAATAGTCTTGGTCTGTTTTTAGACGAAAAAACTTTAAAACCTAGAGGCATTGGAACAGGTAAGCCATACGATATTCATCCTAAAAAATTACTTATGGGTGGAATAAGAGGTGCTTTGCACCCTACTGCTGGAATGATATATGGTGGAATACAAGGAACAGATTTTCTTGGTAACGAATTAGATTATGAAATATATAACCCAGTTGAAACCTCAAAATTTGGCAAGACAGCAAGGGATTACCTTACCCCACTTATTTATTCAGGCTTGATGGAATCAATAGAACTTTATGATAACCCAATAGCACCTAGAATAGGATTTGCTGCAGAATTTATAGGTGTAGGTAATAGTTCCTATGAAGACAAGCAAAGTGTAGCAAAAGAATTGTTTGGCAAAAGATATACCGAATTACTCCCATTCCAACAAAAAATTGTTACAGCAGCCTATTATGCTGACGACAATGTTAATAGAGATGTACCAAATACAACTTCAGCAGATTTAGATTATTTTAAACTCTTAAACGATATAACAGTAAATATGAGAAACGGTAATCTTTCACCAAAAGATGCTGTATACCAATACAAACAAGGAAGAAAAGATTTTGGAGTAATAAGAAGAGATAGAGGAAAAATAGAATATGGCTGGGATGACAGCGACAACGATGACGGCATGGATTACTATGGTGGCACTCCAGCAGAACTGCAAGCACTTAGTCAACATTGGTCTACGTTTGACCAAGATATATATTTACCTAGTGCAGATGGTGGGAAAAGCACTATTGTCGATTGGGATAAATACGATGAAATCAAAGATAGTTACAACTGGACAGAAGAGCAGGAAAGATATGTTGCTGCAAATTCTAATATAATGGACTTCCATATGCCCGAAGATTTACTTCTTGCTATAAAAAAACATGACCGTAATTTAGCAGAAAAAATAATAACTTCTTGGGAAGCAAGAGATTACTATATGGAACTTATTGAAAAAGAATCACCTATTAATTGGAAAGAGGAATTAGACTTTTCAATAGGTAGCATTATAGAAAAAAATAAAAAATAGTATACAATAAAACAAATTAAATATATTAGGAGTTGTAATGGTAACAGATAAACAACCTGAGATTTCAACATCTCCTGAGTCAGATTCAGAAATTTCTGAGCCTGCTGAAGCTACTTCAGAAATTGTAGACAATACCGACCCTGCTGTTAATGAAGAATTACAGCAACAAGGATTGATACAAAATAATGGAACAGAACAAGCAGAGCAAACAGGAACTTCAGAACCAAACTCAGTCGGTGCAGAACCACCTCAAAACGTTGAGCCAACAACGAGTGTTGAAGACTCTCGTTCTTACTCAGAAGATGAATGGCGTAAAGCCCAATCATCCTATGACAAACAAATAGCCCAATTACAGAATCAACAGACTCAACTGCAACAACAGTTAGTAATGAGTCAGTCTGAAACTACAATAGAAGCTAAAAGACGAGAAGTTCAACAGCAGTATGAAATGCAAGGATATGCTCCTGAGCAGGCACAATCGCTGTCTATCCAAGCTGCAAACCAAGAGAGGCAAATGCTTCAATTGCAGCAGGAGAAACAAAGATTAGAAACTGAACAGCAGCAATATCAGACTACAGCAGAAAATACTGCAAAGGTAGCAACTGCGAGACAATTGCTTTTGGAAAAGGGTATTAACCCTAATCAGAAAGTCGGAAAAAAATCAGCTTATGATGTTTTGATGGCTACTACTGACCCAGATGCAATGGTATCAATGGCTGATAGTATTGCTGACTTAACAGTCCAGCAACAACGTGTACTAGATGCACAGCAAAGTAAAGTTCCAAATACAGGACCTTCACAAGAACTTCAGTCAGGACAGGCATCGCAGTCGGCACCATTAAATGAAAAAACTTTAATGGAACGCTACTTGGCAGGTGACAATGACCCGAAGGTCAAAGAATATGCTGCAAGAGTAGCTTCCGGTGACATATAGGAGATAACTTAAAATGCCACAGACAGCAACTACTGGGAATTTAGAAAATGCCCAGAACATAATAATTACTGCTGCTAGGTACACTGAAGAGCACAACGCTCCTGCAATGGCTTTGATTGAGCAAATGAATTTGCCAAAAGGAGCAAAGCAGGTAACTGTGCCTAAAGTAGGTAAAATGACTGTATCAGACTTAACTGATGGATTCGACATCGTAGATGAAGAAGAAATTGGAATGTCTACAGTTGACCTTACTGCTTCAGAAGTAGGAGCAAAAGTAATCCTTACTGATAAATTAGTAAGACAATCTGCAAACAACATATTTTCAATTGTCGGAAGACAGCTTGGAGATGCTATGGCAAGAAAAAAGGACACTGACGTTCACGCATTATACTCAGGATTAAACAATGGGACCTCATTTGGTGCTACTACTAAATCCATGACTCTTGCAAACGTAGCAGGTGCAATTGCCACAGCGAAAGGTGGAGGAGCAGCAGGAACATCATTTGGAAACAATATTTACATATTGCACCATCCATTTGCTGTATACGACCTTGCTGCAACTGCAGTAACAGCATCACAAACATACCCAGTCCCAGATGGCTGGTCTAAAGAATTATTAGGAAACTTCTTCAGTGGACTAAGACCTCTTAACGGAGTTCCAATCTTTGAAGATGGAAACCTTGATAACAGCACTGCAGCAACAACTGTAGGTGTAATTGCAGACAAATCAGCCCTAGGTGTACTTAAATCAGTAGACACTAGAACTGAAAGACAAAGAGATGCCTCAATGAGAGCAACTGAAATCGTAATCACAGCAGACTATGGTGTGTTTGAGATTGATGACTCTAGAGGAGCAGCTTTAACTTTTGATGCAACAGCACCAGCAACTAACGCATAAGCAATAATTAGGAGATAAAATGGATACTAAAGAACGTCAAGCAATGAGACAGGAACTTGTAAGTGCAGGTTACTCTTGGGATATGGTAGATAACTGGCAGGCTAAAACCACGCTATATTGGCACATAGATAAATTAAATTCTAGTGGTGATATTGGTTTTAGAAAAGGCAGAGCAATTCCTAATGTTCCGGGAAACCCTGACTACTTAAAATCAATGGCTCGAAAAGGGGCGTATGCGTATCCACCTACAGATGACTGCGAATGCAGGCATTGCTTAAATGCAAAGACTAAGACTACAATAAAAAAAGAAGAGGCAGTGGATGTAAACATTGACCGAGTTCCTGCCTCTTCTTCAAATAAACAAACATCGGTTGGTGACGGGGTGTATAAGAAACCCGTAAATAATAAGGAGATAGTTTAATGTCTTTTCCAAATACAATAGCCGGTAAATACGGCTGGGAAAAAGAAGAAACTTCCGACCAGAGACATCCTCTAGGTACAACTATGACGTTTAAAGACGGAAGAAGATTCAAATACGCACACAATGGAGGTACAGCAATAACTGAAGGTTTAGTAACAGCTTCAGAAGCAGTTGAAGGAAACCATGACGAAGACTTGGTAGTAGCAAGTTCACCATCAGCCGGTGACACTACAATAAGCATAACTCTTGGTGCAACAGCAGCAGCAAAAAACCTTTACGCTGAAGGGTACTTGTTTTTTAACTTACCAATTTTAGGAACATCAGCAAACCCACATGAGTTTTATAAAATTAAATCGCATCCAGCGATAGATTCTTCAGGCACTGGTGTAATTACCATTGACGAAGAAGATGGTTTTAGAACTGCTATCACAGCAGGAACTGAAACTGCAGGTTTAATTAAGAGTCCTTACAAGGACATCGTAGTTGCACCTGCTGCAATTGCAGGAAGATTCGTTGGAGTTACAACAAGAAGTTTCACTGCAGACTACTATGGATGGATTCAAACAGCAGGTATTGCTGCTGTAGCAATGGATGGAAACCCAGCAGTAGGAACATTGGTAGGACAAAGTTCAACCCACGCAGGACAATTACTTGCAGTATCTGGAGATACAACTCCAGCATTAGGAAGATTGCACGGTAAGGCTGGTGTGAATGATGAATACCACACTGTATTCCTACAAAACTTAGATTAATAACATTCTAACTTAATGATAAGGGTGTTTTTACCTTCTTTGGGCACCCTTATCACGTTAAATTATGGTAACGGAATATAACGGAAATATAGATGGGCTATGGACCCCAGAAGGTTCAGTTGTAACCCGTGTCGTAGACTTAGGTGGAGACACAGGTGTAAAGGCTTATCATTTTAAAGTTAAAGACCCACTAACAGGAAAGTTATTTGAACTTAGAGTATTAGGTGATAACACCCATTCGAAAGCTGAGATAGAAGACTTAGCAGGAAATGCTTACGAAAAGTGGCTTTTAGAACAAAGAGAGAAGGAACATAAACGTAAACCAACTACGGATGAAAGAAAAGAAATTGGTAAAATAATTAGAGAAATGAAACAATATTGGAAGAAGAGAGAAGAATCTTCAACTGGTAAATTATATTTTTAAAGGATAATAATGGCAACAGCATTAGGGCAAGTTAACAGTGATTTAAATATTTATTCAGCCTCTATACCTATATATTTATCTGCAACATTGACTGCTGACGATACCGATAACCATGATTATATATTTAGTGGCAATGGAAAGTCAGTGCAAGCAATTCATGTTTATAATGGAGCAGACCAAACTTTAACTACGACATTATACGGAAGTCAAACTTCTGATGGTGCAGTAGGAAGTGCAGGAACAGTAAGCATAGGTTCATTTACTACTGCAGCAACAACTGGAGGATATGAGTGTTGTAGCGACCCATTCCCGTATTACATCATAAGATTAACTTATGGTTCTACACCGGATGGCAATTCAACATATTTATATGTAAATACAGGGGTGGATTAGATGTTAGGAGTAAAAGCTGCCAGTCTTGGCAAAATGGGTTCGCACACATTAGATAGTGCGAGTCACACTGATATAACAGGTTTAACTGAGGCTAAAGGTGATATTTTAGTTTACACAGGAAGCACTTGGGACAAATTAGCAATAGGTACAAACAATAAAATACTTATTGCAGACTCAAGCACATCAACAGGTTTAGCTTGGGCAGAAGATATTACAGTAGGTGGTGACCTAACAGTATCTGGTGACACAATCACAGCAAACGTTGCAACCATTCAGGTTGAAGACAAAAACATGGAGTTAAACAAAGTTGGTTCTCCTAGTGATGCTAATGCTGATGGTGGTGGATTAACAATAAAAGCTGGTACTGATAAGACAATTACATTTACAAACGCTACTGGAGATTTTGATTTTTCAGAAAACGTAGATATAGCCAGTGGCAAAACATTTAAAGTAAACGGCACTACAGTTCTTTCTAACAACACTTTAGGTAGTGGTGTTACATCCTCATCACTTACAACACTTGGAACAATAGCCACAGGTGTTTGGAACGGTACTGCAATAGCGTTAGCCTATGGTGGTACAGGGCTTGTTGGTGCTACAGACGGTAAAATGGTTGTAGCAGACGGCTCTGGTGCTCCTGTTGCAGTTCAAGTAATGACTGCTAACGATGGCACTCTTAAACACGAAGTAGGTGGAATTGAAGCAGATATATCGGCAATAGCCAAAGGTGGACTGGTTGTAGGAACTGGTACAGGTAGTATGGATGTAAAGGCAGTTGGAACTAATGACCACGTTCTTACTGCAGATAGTAGTCAAACAGGTGGTGTTAAATGGGCAACAGTACCAACTGCATCAGTAACAGCATTAAACAACGCAACTGCTAATGAAATTGTTACTATTGGTTCTACAATAACAGAACTAGATGCAGAGTCTACTCTTACTTATGATGGAGCAGGAGACCTTGAAATTGGCGCAGGTTCATCTGGTGACCCAAGAATTACATTTGATATTAATGGCACAGATGAATGGACTATCGGTGTAGATGATGACGATAGTGATATATTTAAAATTGATACTGGTGCTGCAGTAGGTGGAGCAACTAAATTCAGTATTGATTCTTCTGGAGATACAATCATTGCAGGAGGGCTTACTACAGGTAGCACTGCAGCTTTAACATCAGGAGGACAACTTAGTGTTGCAGCCCAACCAAACGTCACATCCCTTGGAACTTTAACTGATTTAACAGTAGACCAAATTAATTTAAACGCAGGCACAATTACTATTACAGACAGTAGTGATACTGGAGATAAAGTAACAATAGTTACAACAACTCACGGAGCAACAACTGTAACAAGTACAGATGACGATGCAGCAGCAGCACATTTTTCATTTGATATTGACGGTGATATGTCATTTGATGCACACACTGGAGTATTTAAATTTCTTGACGGTGCTTTTGGTGCTGAAATACTAAGACTTACAGAAAGTGGTTCTGGTGATGTTACTGTTAAGTTAGCCACAGATGGCAAAGACCTTATATTTACAGACAATGGTGATGCAGAAGGATTTAGAATCTTAGATGCTGCAGCAGGTGTAACTGTTGCAGGTAAGACTCAAACAGATACTATTGAACTAGGTCATGCTTCAGATACAACAATAGCAAGAGCAAGTTCAGGTGCAATAACTGTTGAAGGCACTGCTGTATTACTAGCAGGTGCTCAAACAGGCATAACTACTATATTAAATTCAAGCACTAAAGTAGGTAGAGATGCACACAATTTAATTGATTTTACTACTGATGACAATATTATATTTAGAGTAGGTGATGCAAACGAAATAACTTTGGCTGCTAATGAATTTTCACCAACTACAAGTGATGGCATAGCCTTGGGTACTGGCTCCAAAATGTGGTCAGATTTATTTTTAGCAAGTGGTTCAGTAATAAACTTAAACAATGGTGATATTACTTTAACTCATTCATCTGAAACTCTTACAGTAGGTGGTGGAACACTTGCAACAGGAGCCCTAACTACAAGCACGATAGTAGCAAGTGGAATTATAAAAACAGATGATACTACTAATGCAACTTCAACTACAGATGGTTCACTTCAAACAGATGGTGGATTAAGCGTAGCACTAGATGGAATATTTGGAGATGACGTTACGCTGATTACAGATAGTGCTGTACTTAACTTAGGTGTAGGTAGTGATGTAAAACTTACTCACGATGGAACTACAGGTGGTACTTTATCTGGTACTCCTATAGTGATTGATTCACTAGGTGCTTCGGCACTTGCTAATGATACTTATACTGGTATTGTTCTTAATTTTATATCAAATGGAACTATAGCAATAGGAAATGCTGTTTATGTTCATACAGCAGATGGTAGAGTTGCAAAAGCTCAGGGAAATGCTGTAGGCACTATGCCTTGTATTGGTGTAGCAGTTACAGGTGCTTCTGATGGTGGTGCAATAAAAATATTAACACACGGAATTTATAATGATTCAGATGGTTTTGGTGGTGATTTGACCGAAGGTGCAATAATGTATGTAGATGATGATACAGCAGGTCTTGTAACTGCAACTATTCCTGATGCAGATGATGAATTTGTGCAGAGAGTAGGTATAGCAGTTGGACCCAGAGATGTTTTTGTTAATCCTAGCTTAGATGTAATAGAAAGAGCAGCATAATGGGTAATGAAATTGATAACCTTAATACTATAGCTATAGCATCTATAGCAAAAGTAAATGGCTTAACTGATGCTCAAATAGAACACGTTAACGGATTAGATTTTGTAGGCACAGTTGCCCTTGCAGTTACTTCATTGGATGCCACTTTAAGTGGAAACTCCACAAGGCATTGGGGTTTATCACAAGCGTATGACCCAGATACTAATCAAGTTATTTTTTGCTATGGAGATAATAATAATAGCGATTATGCCACTTGTGTAGTTATGGCAGCAGATAAATCACATGGCTCGGCAGTAGTCTTTAGCACTACTGGTTCGGCTTATCATACAGGAGCAACATACAATACTGATGATGATAGGCTTATGGTGGCTTATCTTTCTAGTGGGGATAGTGCTAGTGGTGCGAATGCTTATAAAATAATTTCTGGAACTATGGGAACCAAGACTGTTACCTTCGGTTCTCCTACTACAATATTTGATGGTTCTGGTGGGCATGGACAAGCAGATGGTACAGATATTGCAAGTTACAACCCAGCATCAAATGTGTGTTTAGTTGCAATAGAAAAAGGAGATGAATCAGGTGACCCAAATTATGTATATGCTTGTACTGTAGATACTTCAGACGATTCAACAGATGTAGGCACAGGTGTAGAGTTTGTGGATACAACTGTAGAAAGATTCCAATTAACCTATGACCCTGACATTGAGAAAACAGTTCTTATATATGACAATGGAACAAAAATAGGAGCAAGAGTTGTTTCTTTAGGTGGCACAGGGAATAGAACAATTACTTTAAATACAGAAGCACTTTATAGTGTTAACTCTGACCCTGCTGGTGGTGGACAGAATGGAGGTACTTGGGCAGTATATGATACTAGTAACAATACACATCACGTTTTTATATACGATGGTTCAAATTATGTTTTAAATTATTTTACAGTATCAGGAACTACTGTTACTTGGGCAGGAACAGCAAAAGAACAAGTTGCTCAATCTGCAACAAATGCGTGTAGAGGAGTATTGTATCAACATAATAGAAATAAACTTATGACTTATGGTCATACATCAAGTGGTTCTGGTACTTTTGAATTTGATATATATACATTTGATGGTACAGACTATACTCACGACAGTACAACTGGAAGCACTACCATAGAAGCCAGTTTTGGTGGATTACATACTTATGGTGCAAGTATGGATGGAGTAGACCATTCAGCGTTTGGTTATGGAATGGTATTCTCTTATAATGAAGACTTAGGTGGTTCAGGTGGTCATCTTAGAGCAGTAGGTGTAGAGTTAGGAGATTAAATGGCAACAATATTTAAAAGAAAATCTGATAATGCCGTAACCTATTGTTTTACAAATTTAGTAGATATAAACAATATAACTTTTGATTCAAACCAATGTGCTTACACTTTAAATAATGGTGCTTCAAGTTATATAGACCCTACCTGCACTACATCAACTCACGATAGGGTTGATGATGTAACTGCACCAACAAAGTTTTGGGGTAATTGTTTCGCTTATGATGGCAGTTGGAGTATATTAACTGATGCAGTAGATGAGATAAATACTGCTAGAGAATCAATAAGAAACGCATCAGGAGATTCATATCCTGAAGCATTAGAAGTAGAGTTATAGGAGGTAAGGATATAAATGGCAGTAATACAAGCAAAAACTAGAGCAGAACTTAGACAGTCAATAGGCTATCAACTTGGTGCTTGTACTGTAGGAACTGCTAGTGCAAATACAGACACAATTACTTTAAAAGACACAATAAACCTTTTTGGTGGTGACGATGAATATAATGGTTCATGGATTGTAGTTACAGATGCTACAGATAACACTGTAAATATAAGAAGAATAACTGACTATACTGCTAGCACTAGCTTAATCACAGTATCACCTGCACTTAGTTTTAACGTTGCTTCTGGAGATGCTTATGAAATATATGACAACGATATGCCACCTGCAAGAATACATGATTTTATAAATAGGTCTATATCTAGCATTACTAGAAAAGGTGCCCCAACCATGACAGATTTTACTCTCCATTCATCAAGAGAAGTATATAGTTATGCCCTACCAAGCGATTTAATTGGACTTCAAAAGGTTGAATTTAGGCAAAAATACTTTGGCAAATCATTGCTTACTTGTGATTCTGTATTTGATGAAATTGTGACAGGTGTTACAAGTGTAGTAGTTGACACAGAAGACCACAGAGAAGGCAGTGGTGCAAATAAAATGGTTATACCGTCAGGCACTGGAATAAACACAATTCTTATATCCGACTCAATTAGTTCAACAGATATATCAGGCTACACACATATAGAGTTTTGGATTAAAACTAATGTAGCACTAACAGCAGGACAATTTGCAGTAAGAGTATCTGCAGTTGCAAACAATGCAACAAGTGGTGTTTATGAAGACGTGTCTGTACCTGCAACATCTGTAGATACTTGGACACACCATAGAGTAGCTTTAAGTAGTTCAGAAAATTTAACAGCAATAATATCTGTAGGATTAATTCAAGTAGCAGATATTGGTGTAGCAACCGTATCAATAGATAACATTGAAGCAACAAGAGATTACGGTTCATATTACGAAGAACTCCATAGAAATTTTTATACTATAGACAGGGCTAACAGGAGAATAGTTCTTGATGAAACAGCAAGGGCTACTGTTAGAAATTCATTAATTAAATTAACTGGAGTAAAAAAACCAACGTTGTTGACTGCTGATTCTACGTCTTGTGATATAGAACCAGAGTATATAATACAAAAAACAACAGCAATGGCTTTACTTGCTAGGTCTGACAGGTCTTCTGAAAGAAGAGAAGCTGCACAACTAGATAGTGAAAGAATGAATCTATTAGCAGAACAGACATTAGCAAAAAGCCAAACACCTCAAAGGTGTGTTTGGATTGATTAATGGCAGCAAAAGTAGTAGAAGAAAATGAAATAATACTTAACGGAGTTTATTATAGAGTATCAAATCCCGTAAGAAGATTTATTACTAGCCAATTTCCCGGCAAGATTACACTCGGTGATTATAACTTAGAGTCAAACCCTATTACATCTACGTTTGTATCAAGTGACCACAGAGGAGGTATTGGTATAGAACGTATGGATGCCTCTAAGGATTTAGATAGAGTATGGTGGTCTACAGGTCAATTAAGACACACAGACCATTTCGTATTACCAAAACTAGCAACTGCTAGTGGTTCTGACCCTAGCACTACCCTGACAGAGTTTTTAACATTTAAAGGTGTGTTGTATGCAGCAGGAGGAGGATTCCTGCATACATACAATCCAGATAACACTTGGACAACTATTGAAGTGTCAACAACAACACCAATTGACAGTACAACAGATGCTGAGGTTGGAATGGTAAATAGTGTTCCAACGGCAGTTTTTGCAAATAATAGGGGTATATATTACAGCACTACCGGTGAAAGTTGGGCTTCAAATTCTACTCAAAGCACTCCATATATTGCCTTTTGGAAAGACCAGTTATATGCAATTAGCAGTGATGGTCAGTTATATCGTTCATCAGATTTATCTGGTAGTTGGACTGTAGATGCAAAGTTAAAATTAGATGACGATGATGTTGTAGGTTTAATAGTTGCAAGAAACGCTAGCCAAGATAGAGTCTTATACGCTGTGACTAAACAAGGTCTATACGTTCACGATGATACTAATACAAGATTTGTTCAGACAGATTTTAAAATACCAAGGAGTAATAATAATGGTAAAGGTACTACAACTTGGAGAGGTAGTATTTATTATCCATCTAGTATGGGTATATATAAAATTAACGTAGGCTCTGATGCAACGATTGTAACAACTATTGGTTTAGATAGAGATGATGGTGTTCCACAAACATACAGAGGTAAAATATTAAAACTCGTACCTACACATAATGAATTGTTGGTGGTGGTTAATGCACAAGAGCAAGACACCACGCCTGCTACTACTAAAATTCACGCTACTGCAGGTAGTAGGTCAAGAATGAATACTTCTATAGGTGGTGGACTTGTAGGTTATTCTTATATTGCAGCATTTGATGACAGAGGTTATGAAATAAAACATATTACAGGTAGTAGTTCTGCAGGTATCACAGGTGCTTTTGTAGGCACAGACCAAGGTAATTATAGATTATGGGTCAATTATGACAGCGAGGCTTATTATATTAGTTTATCTACTGATGTAATTAATCCTAGCCAAATCTCAGACCAAAGCTACGCAAGTGCAGCAACACTTGAAACACCATACTTTGATGCAGGTGTTATAGGACAAGACAAAGTAGCACTGGCAATTAGAGCAGAAACTAAAAATCCTACATCTAATGAAACAATAACTATATCTTATGCTATTAATTACAGTGATTCATTTACTGACCTTACAGCAATCACAAGCACTGGAGAAACAGAGTTTAAATTACCAAACTCAACTACTCCGTCAGGTGTAGAGTTTAGAACTATTAAATTAAAAGCAGCGTTAGCAAGAGGTGGAACGGCTACAAATACACCTGATTTAATTAAATTAGCCTTACTATTTAAAAAGACATTACCTGTTCAATATGGTTTTGATGTAGTCCTAGACTTAACTAATAGTCATAAAGGTAAAACTATAAGAGATTTACAAGCAGCCGTAGAAACGGCGATTTCAACTAATACACTAATGGAACTTACTTATCGTGACGACTCTGGAGGCACTAGAAATTATTTCGTAACAGCATTGAGTGCACAGGCTCTTGAGGAAACAGGGTTAAACGAGAGGGCACGTTTTAGATTAACGTTAAGTGAGGCAGTGTAGTGGTAACCCAGAGGCAGAGAAGAACAAGTAGTGGCAGGGTTTTGGAGCCTGTGCCTCAGTGGTGGACATTAGCAGGAGGAAGCCAACCAGAATATTATGTATATAAAGCACTGCTCAGAACTGGTAGAAAATTGGATGTAGATTTTACTTATCAATCAAAACAATTTGGTGGTAGATTACAAAGAGGTGGTGCTGTAGCAGACTTTTTAATAGTTTCTCCACCTATGGGAATTAATGTTCAGAGTAAATATTTTCACGCAAGAACGACTAATCAACGAGCACATGATAGACTACAAAGAGAGCAATATGAGGCTAAAGGCATCAAAATTGCTTATATTGACGAAGACGAAGCGTTTGAAAACGCTGACTATTATGTTAGAAGGGCGTTAAGTGGTTACACAAGTACGCCGATAGGAGACTAAATGGGAATAGAATTATCAGGATTTGCATACGATTCAGATGGGACACCAATAGACAATGGCAGGACAGTTAAACTTTATGATAGGAATACTACTGCTAATCCTAGGGCATCTACAACTATTAATGGCACTACTGGTGCATGGAGTTTTGACAATGGGGATGTAACTGTAAGCAGTGTATATCAAATGGATGTCGAGATTACAGACGAAAGCAACGTAACTAGATATAAGTACGATGATGAAATCATGCTACAAAGAGTTGATGTTAAAGACTTTGTATTAAGGTCTGGCTCATCAAATCAATATGTTGCAACTTTAATTCCTGAAACATTAACAGCAGATGCAACAGTAACTATTCCAAATGAAACTGGTACTGTTCTTATTACAGATGGCAGTGGTAATGTTGGAGACCAAACTCAAACTCAAATACAAGAATTATTTATTAATGAAACAACAAATGCTAATCAAACAATTGGTTTAACTATAAATTCAGCAGGAAATCAAACTGCAAATATATCTTTAAAAGGAAGTAGTGTTGCTCACGGGCTTACTACATACGCAGAAACTGATACTTATGGATGGATAAGCCTTGCAGATGGAAACGGTGGTATTGCTATACAAGGTGTTAATGACACAGAAGAAACAAATAGTTTGGATGCAGCAGTTAGGATTAGAGGTTATCAAAAAAGTAACGCTGATACTGCTTCAGATAACACTGCAGGGGCTCCAGTTGTAATAGAAGGCATAGAGCATGATGGTAGCAATAGTTTAACCAGTGTTTTAACTGCAGATGAAAATGTTATAGTGTTTAAAAAAGGTGCAGGAATTGATACTACTACTCACATATTTAAAGGTGACGGAGATATATTTATGGATGGCTCAAACACTACTACTTATGATGATTATGATGACGTAGCCTTGCTTACTGCATGGAACGGTGTTGTAGCCTCAGAACCTAAATACCAGACTGAATTTAAAGATTGGGTTAATGAACATAAAGAAACTTTAGAAAAACATAATATAATTTCTGTTAGTGATAATGGTTTATTCCATTATTCTCTAAAAGGACTTAACTCTCTTATGGTAGGAGCAATTAGACAATTAGGTGATAAAGTAAATAAACTAGAAGAACAATTAGCACTTAAAGGAGCAGAATAGTGGCAGATTTAACAATAACTGTAAATGATTCACAGTTAACAAGAATTAAGGATGCTTTAACAGTCAATGGTAGTGCACCAGACAATAATGGTGTAACATTGTGGTTAAAGAATGAATTAAATAACAGAGTTAGAAAGTATGAGGAAGCAATAGCTTCTAATTCAGTTTCTGATTTAGGATTATCATAAGGAGATAAATGGAAGCATCTGACATAACTATAAAAGCAGAGGATGTTCAGGCAGCAGTAAATGCTAATCCTGCTATAGATTGGGCTTTGAAAGAACAAGCACTATTAAGAAGGATTACAGAACTTGAATCGAAATGTAAAAATAACGATTGTAAATGTGACGATAAGGATGATGATGTTTTAGAGGAAAGTTTAGACACGAAAGGTACAAAAGATGCCTAGTGGAGCAGGGACTTACGGTAAAAAAGTAGGTAGACCAAAGAAAAAACAGAAGTCTAAAGGTAAGAAAAAATGAAGAATGTTTTATTAACATTGAAATACATAGTTCCAGTATATGCTTTAGTTACTGAAGTAATTAAAGCTAAGAAAGATGGGAAGATTAGCCAAGACGAAAAGTCAGCACTAATGACTAAGTTCTGGGCAGTATTAAAGGTGTCGTAAATTGGTGGCACAAATTCTAAAGACTCTCCAAAAACTTCCAATAGCAGCAGCAGCCACTGGTGCAATCTTACTTCTTGCAAACAAAGATAAAGTAGAAAATGTAGTTTTCAATAAATTGCAATCAAGACAGATTGAAAAAGAAGATATACCATTACAATAAATGGAAGTACAAGTAGGAAAAACTAAATACAATATCACATTCGGCTCAGTATTATTCGTATTAACTACATTGGTAGCAATCATAGGTACTTACGTTACTTTGCAAACTAACATAGCCACAATGCAACAAGACATTGAGACTCTCCAAGCCCAAGTAGAAGAAGTCAAGGATAATTCAGGTGCAACTGGTATTATTGAACTTAGAGGATTACTTGATGTCACATCTACAAAGTTGAAT
>Ga0208790_1000332_pt1 | contig 23954 bp, 31 predicted proteins | sample 10_taG_FD_184083 | JGI IMG/M metagenome (GOLD analysis project Ga0208790, IMG submission 184083) | Marine viral communities from the Subarctic Pacific Ocean - 10_ETSP_OMZ_AT15264 metaG (SPAdes) (version 2) | ecosystem: Environmental > Aquatic > Marine > Oceanic | place: Pacific Ocean | collected... | reverse complement strand
AGTGACGGGACAGTTTGCGAAGCGATTTATCGTCATGAGCCGGCTTACTTCGCCAATGGCGGAACGCGCCGCCCCTCTAATACCCCGGAAGCATCCACATGCGATGAACTAGGGGTGGAAATGCTTTGGGGCATCGGCGGGACTCGCGAGTAAAACAATTGATAAAATCATGGTATAATTTGTTTCATAAAAAGGAGAAAAACATGAGCACTACTGCTGGCGAAAGCCGAACAAACGCAAAACTCAATAAGGAGCTTAGAACACAAGCGACCGAAATTGGAAAATTAAGGGGGCGTGTTAATCAACTGGTTGATAATATAGCTCTTTTAGAAAATGATCTTGGCATGTTTAAGAAAAATGTAAGCAAGGATCTTTTAGCTGTTATTGAAGCGATGAAAGAAAAGTAAACAAGAGCATAGTTACTTATAGATGGTAACGCTTTTTCTAACTCTTCTTATCGCATGCACACCAGCATTGCAGACAGAAGAAGTCAGCGCTTATGACACTCAAGTGCCAGAAGAGCTGACTATAGGTATATACACAGACGGTGTTTGCGGTCATGCTATAGGTGATGATGTATGCGATCTTGTCTTAAGAGATCAGAACGATGAAACATGGCGCCTTCATGATTTGAAAGGCGACGTTATTCTTCTTGATTTTTCAGCAATGTGGTGTGGCCCTTGTCAATCAGCCGCAAGTACAGTTCAAGAAATGCAAGATTTTTATAACTCTGAGGGGTTTGAATACGTCACTATTCTGATTGATGATCCGACCGGCGGTACAGTTGACATAGATGATGTACAGGACTGGGCTACTTCGTTTGGAATTGAGACCACTCCTGTCCTACAGGGAAGTCGAGACCTCCTTAACGGTGACCCCATCTTGGGATATCCCGTTTCTTCGTGGCCAACGTTTGTATTTGTGGGCCGGGACTTGGAAATATTCTGGGGTGTGTACGGATATAGTGAAGAATACTTGAAAACCGTAATTGAAGATATGCTCTAAGAGATACATGCAAAAGCTTAAAAAGTTTGGCAAGTTTTCATTAATTTGGTATAGCCAACAATTCGCTATTCCTTTTTGGATTGTAGGACATATTCACTTGCACTTGAATGACTACCATGGTATGATAGAGATGTCAAGTTCGATCCTTATGCATATGATGGTTGGACTTGGTTTTTGGTTTGATTGGAAAGAACATGACAAAGGAGAATGAATGTCTATTATTGAAAATTTGAAGAACCTTGATTTGGAAAGTGGTGCAACTGCTACTCTCACATATAGCGAAGGCGCCGATGTCTTTGTACATAACGAGACAGAAGTAGAAACAGCACTAGCGGAAACTGATGTTGTCAGGAATTTTGCAGAACTTATAGCCACACCGGGCTTGAAAGTTAATACATTATTTGGAACAAATGTACTGCAGTCGCTACGTGATGATGGCTTGTTGGATGATTATGAGCGCGACGATACATTTTCGGATTATCTCTACGAGGTAATTACGGATAACTTTTGGGACGTTGACTTTATTGAGTCATCTACTGAAAAGTATGACTACAAGCGAGGATTTTGTACCCTCAGCACTGAGGTTGTGGTACCTGTAGCGCAATTGCTCGAGCTTAAGCCCTATTTGACTGGTTGGAGTGCGTCTATTCGCGCTAATGGCGGTATGCTCACGTTTGAGTGAGCTAGCGCTGCTTCGTCGCTTTGTAACGGGGGGTGGCTGCCGATCCACACGCAGGCAGAGGTTTCCGGTCATCCTAAGGTGCGCACAAAAAACCGGTTATTTTGGGGTGTAGTTCAATTGGCAGAACGTCGGGCTGTTAACCCGGAAGTTGTAGGTTCAAGTCCTACTGCCCCAGCCATTATATGTATAAAAAAGGTGACATTGTTCTAGTAAAGTCTTTGGCTGGCCCCCAAGTTTATGTTAAATTACTTAAACGTGTAGAGAAGCCAAAAGACTATTGGGGCGCAGATGGTTGGGAAGCGGTACTATATAGAAAGGAAGATGCAGACAAACTAAGGAAAGCGGGAGTTCCTTATCCTCAAAAAGGTAAACATGAAGTATGGGTATATGATGAAGATATTATTAAAAGAAAGAGTAATAAAAAGCGCCACAAAAATTAAGGATATTATGCCTCGGGAACTAACATTGGCTATAGTGTCGTTAATCGCAGCGATAGCTCTGTGGGCCTGGGTTACAAAAAATGTGGTACTTTAATAGTTTTGAATGTTATAACTATTTAATATATACGGTGTTAAATGAAGAAAAATTACATTTTAGACACCAGCGTATTTTTAACTGACGCTGACGCTATACATAAGTTTGATAATCATGATATTTTTGTGCCTTTAAAGGTGCTTGAAGAAATTGATAAGCATAAAAAACGTCAAGATTCTGTGGGAATAAACGCTAGACGGATTATTAGAACGTTTGATAATTTAAGAGAAGGGGGCAACCTGCATGATGGAGTTCGCATCGGAAAAGGCAAAGGATTACTGAAAGTAATGTCGTATGGATGTCTTAAGGAAGCTGTGTTTCCTCCAGACTTAGATATTCGTATCCCCGATCACACGATTATTGCTACTGCCAAAGCAGTACAGAAAAGTAGCCCTAACCGTAAAATGATACTCGTTTCGCGGGATATTAATATGCGGGTTATATGTGACTCGGTTGGTGTTGCAGCAGAAGATTATATTGCAGAAAAAGCAACCAGTTCTGCAGACGAATTATATACGGGCTTTATTGAACATTTAGTTGACGATGCAGTGGTTGATCGTTATTATAATGGAGAGGATATAATAATTACCGCGGAGGAGACTTTGGCTCCTTGGTGTGCAAACCAGTATGTAATGTTGGTATCCAACGCAAACCTTAAAAAGACAGCTATAGCGCGCTTTTATAATCATTTTGAACCGCTAGGAAGAATAATTAACGATAAAATTCACGACTGGAAAATATCATCGCGTAATAAAGAACAAGCGTTTGCTATTGATTTATTAATGGATCCTAATATTAAAATTGTTACCCTTATTGGTACGGCAGGAAGCGGCAAAACTCTTTGCGCGGTGGCTGCTGGCTTACAACAGACCATTGGTTTGAGGGAAAATCATTATTCCAAGTTGATTATTTCTCGACCGGTGCAACCCTTAGGGAGAGACATAGGACACTTGCCAGGAACTATGGAAGAAAAGCTATTGCCATGGCTAATGCCTATTCAAGATAATCTTGAATTTCTGATAGGGGGCGACAAGAATACGCTTCGATTATATATTGATAATGGTAAAGTAGAAGTTGAAGCTTTAACTTACATTCGCGGCCGCTCTATTGCGAATGCTTTTATTATCATTGATGAGGCGCAAAATTTGACAATGCATGAAGTTAAAACCATCATCACACGAGCGGCCGAAGGTACAAAAATCGTTTTAACGGGCGATATCGAACAAATTGATAATGTGTATGTTAATGAAATTTCGAATGGTTTAGCACACGCAGTTGAAAAATTTAAAGATTCACATATAACAGGTCACGTCACTTTTAGAAAAGGCGAACGGTCAGAAATTGCGACGTTGGCTTCAAAAGTTTTATAAAAGACTTTACAAAGCCACTGTTTGTGTTATGATAACAGTATCAAAGGAGATATAAAATGAGTAACGGTTTGGAAAGAGAGGGAGAAACGGTGATTGGAGAACAAGAAGTACATGAAAATCCTATGCTGGCCATGGCAGTAGATAAGGATTCAAAATTAAAAGAAATGTTGGTAGAATACGTCGGAACAAAACTAGATAAAGAAGAGGTAACAGTTCATATGATTGTAGAAACTTTGGCGGCCGAATTTCCGGAGTTTGTGTTTGCTTTTGCCGAAGAGAATTTTTTGAGAGGATACCAGTTGGGATTAGATGATGCTGATAAATTACGTCCAGGAATCACAGAAGAAACTGCTTGAAGCAGTGAGTAATTTTTATACCCCTACCGGTATACACGTTTATTTTAAAGATGCTTTATTAAATGATGAGATAGATGTTGAAAATGTGATAAGCAAAGTAGAAGAAACCATTCCTCATCATTTACTTTCTGAAGTGGAAATGATTATTGTGGGATGGTTTGAAGAGTTCGAAGAAAGAAAATTAAACGCATTTTACAAAGATGGAACACTCCATATTTCTAATACTCAAGATGATGAAGAGGATATGTACGATGATATTGTTCATGAAATAGCACACTCTATAGAAACACCTTTGGGTCGCATCATTTATGGAGACGAGAAAATCAAAGACGAGTTTTTAAGAAAGAGAAAATATTTACATGATATTTTATGGGCCCACGGTTTTAAAGCTCCGCTTTCATTTTTTATGGATCCGGAATATGACGAAGAATTTGATGTGTTTTTACATGAAAAAATAGGCTACGCCAAGTTGTCCCCTCTAATGAAGGGAATATTTATCTCTGCGTACGCCGCCACATCGCTACCAGAATATTTAGCCACAGGGTTCACAGAGTTTTATTTAGATTCTAATCATAATTACTTCCAAAAGGTTAGCCCGGAACTATATAAGAAACTATTATTGGTTCAAGATCCGGAAAAGCTTGACAAAGCTTCTTTTTGAGGTTATAATTGTAGGGTACAACGCGGAGTATACGTGCCACACATATCATATTCAGAACTCAAGGATTGGGTTTTCTGTGCTTTCTACCATAAACTAACCAGAGTAGAAAAGCTTTCAGGGTTTAAAGGAAATGCCTTCACAGCATTTGGAACAGCTGTTCACTCGGTTTGCGAGAAAAAGCTTCTAAAAGAGGAAATAGACGATCAGAAGTATTTTATCGAACAATTCGAGGCCTCACTTTCGGGCCTTGATGAGGATGTAGAAATAGACTATGACTTAGTAAGCCAGATGAAGGAACAGTCGAAATCAATCCTACCAGAGATAGAAGAAGCACTAACAGAGTATTTTGGGGAGTTTCAAGTTTTAGCATCAGAAATGGCCTTAATGGAGCCGATTGAAAGCGAAGAAGAATATAAGTTTAAAGGATTTATTGATGCTATTGTTGTAACTCCTGACAAAAAGGTCCACATTTTTGATTGGAAAACATGCGGCTGGGGGTGGGACGCGCGACGCCGCAGTGATAAAATGACCACATATCAATTAACTTTATATAAACATTTCTTCTGTAAAAAGATGGCGATAGACCCTGCGGACGTTGAAACTCACTTTGCCCTCCTCAAGAGGACAGCCAAACACAACAATGTTGAATTCTTTAGAGTTACTAGCGGCCCCCGAAAAACTGAAAATGCTCTAAAAATGTTAAGCAAAGCATTATACAATATCAAAAATAAACGATATATTAAAAATAGATTATCTTGCAATCGGTGTGATTTTAGACACACCGAACATTGCCCATAAGGAAATAAACAAATGAAGATAGCAGAGTATATCTGGATTGATGGCACTCAACCAACAGCTAGATTAAGAAGTAAAACTAGAGTATTACAAGATGCTCAAGAACCCGATATTTGGGGGTTTGATGGATCAAGTACCGAACAAGCAGAAGGGATAAACTCAGATTGTGTTTTATTTCCTGTAATGGCTTGTATTGATCCTATTCGACGTGAGAACTCGATGTTGGTCTTGTGTGAGGTATATGACACCAATTTGGAACCGCATATTAGCAATACACGAGCACTGTGCCGGGAGACAGCAGAACAATTTGTTGCTCATGCTCCTCTTTTTGGTCTAGAACAAGAATATACTTTCTACCGCGGCGACAGACCATTGGGTTTCCCAACAAAGGGAGAACCAGACCCGCAAGGCAAATACTATTGTTCTGTGGGAGCTGACGCCGTCTTTGGGCGAGAGATAGCAGAGGAACACTTAAACGCTTGTCTGAAGGCAGGCTTGACCATTAGTGGTATTAATGCGGAGGTTATGCCCGGTCAATGGGAATTTCAAGTGGGACCTTTGCCTCCGATTGAGACGGGTGATCATTTATGGCTCTCGCGTTATCTGCTACAGAAGATCGCCGAAAAGCATGGAGTAATAGTATCGTTTGATGCCAAGCCAGAAAAAGGGGACTGGAACGGTGCCGGCTGCCACACCAATTTCTCTACCCACGAGATGCGCGATTCTTTTGAAGCTTGTAAAGCCGCAGCTGAAGCATTAGGAAAGAACACCAAGGAGCATATTGCTAACTATGGTGATGGCATCAAGAAGCGCTTGACTGGAGAGCACGAGACTTGCTCTTACAAGGAGTACAAATGGGGAGTCTCTGATAGAACTGCGTCCGTACGTATTCCTTGGCAAGTGGCCAAAATGGGGAAGGGTTACATCGAAGATCGACGTCCCAACGCCAACTGTGACCCTTATGTGGTGACAAGATTAATTCTGAACACAGTGTGTTCTAAAGAGGAAGAATGAAAAAGAAAATTTTAGTATTAGGCGACCATCCGCTCTCGCCGTCTGGAGTGGGTTCACAAACAAAATATTTTATTGAGGCGTTATTGGAAACTGGACGTTATTCATTCCTATGTTTGGGAGGAGCCATTAAGCATCAAGATTATACCCCTCAACAAATCGATCCGTGGGGAGAGGATTGGCGAATATTCCCCATTGATGGATATGGAAATCATGAAATGATTCGTTCTATTATTCAAAAAGAACGACCCGATGTATTATGGTTTATGACTGATCCTCGTTTTTATGGATGGTTGTGGGAAATTGAAAATGAAATTAGAGCTAATATGCCAATGGTTTATTATCATGTGTGGGATAATTGGCCAGCCCCAGTATTTAATGCTAACTTTTATCGTTCAACTGATGAAATGGTGTGCATTTCTAAGGTTACATATGATGTAGTTCGAGACGTGGCTCCCGACGTATCAACTACGTATCTTCCACACGCAGTGGATCCTACTTTTTATCATTTATATACGACACCGGAAGAGAAAGAACAAATCGCTGAAGTTAAAGATAGAATTCTAAAAAGTAGTGTTAACCATTATAATAAGAATAAAAAGATCTTTTTCTGGAACAGCCGAAATGCCAGACGAAAGCAAAGCGGCACTCTTGTGTGGTGGTTTAAAGAATTCCTGGATGAAGTGGGACATGATAAAGCATCCCTGCTGATGCATACAGATCCGCGCGACCCCCATGGGACAGATTTGCCTCACATTATTGAACATTTAGGCGTTAACGATGGACAAGTTCTTTTATCTACAGAGAAAGTAGCACCCAATCATTTGGCGAATTTGTATAATGCTGCAGACTTCACCGTGGCTATTAGCGATGCAGAAGGATTTGGGCTAAGCATGCTCGAATCGCTTTCCTGTGGAACGCCGATTATCGCCACCATGACAGGAGGGATGCAAGAACAAGTCTATGATGGGACGACTTATTTTGGTTATGGAATCGAGCCAGTCTCTAAGTCAGTGATAGGTTCCTTGCAGGTACCTTATATTTATGAAGATCGCATTGGCCAAAAGGATTTTAATACTGTAATGAAAAAAGCACTAGAAATACGGCCTGCTGTATATAAGAAGATGGCAGCCGGCGCAATCAATCATGTTGCTTCCAATTATAGTTTCGAAAGTTTCAAAACAAAATGGATAGATTTAATGGATGAAGTAGTAGAAAAACACGGCTCTTGGGAGACCCGGAAGGGATACGACCTCTGGCGTCTGTTGGAGGTGGCATGAAAAAGAAAATTTTATTAAAGGCGCCTATTTTAACTCGGAGTGGATATGGTGAGCAATCTCGTTTTGCGTTGCGGGCCCTGCGCTCGCGCTCGGATTTATTCGATGTATACATACAACCACTACAATGGGGTCAGACTTCATGGATTAGTGGTGCGGACGAAGAAAAGGACTGGATCGACCACACAATTGAAAAAACAATTGGGTTTTTGCAACAAGGCGGCCAATTCGACGCCTCATTTCAAGTAACCATCCCCAATGAATGGGAAAGAATAGCACCCGTGAATATTGGCTATACGGCTGGAATAGAAACAACCAGTGTAACTCATGAGTGGATCCAAAAGGGAAACGAGGTAGATAAGATTTTGGTAGTGTCTAACCACTCGGCTAATACTTATCGAAGTACTCAATTTATAGCAACAAACACACAAACTGGTCAAGAAATAGAAGTTAAACTTAATACCCCAATCAAAACTATCAATTACCCAGTTAAAGATTTTGGAACCCCATTAGACTTGGGAATTGACCTGGAGTATGACACCAACTTTTTTGTTATGGCCCAAGCCGGCCCCCGCAAAAATTTACCCAATACCTTAAAATGGTTCGTTGAAGAATTCCATGATGAAGAAATTGGACTTGTAGTTAAATCTAATATTGCCAAAAATTGTTTGATGGACCGAGAGCGTCTTTTTAACGATTTTAAAGCTTTTTTGCATGATTATCCCGACCGCACATGTAAGGTATATCTCTTACACGGCGATATGAGTGATAAAGAAATTCATTCGCTATTTGAACATCCGAAAATTAAAGCATTTCTAACTTTGACACACGGTGAAGGTTTTGGGCTTCCTATTTTTGAAGCGGCTTATGTGGGAATGCCTGTTATAGCTCCTGGATGGTCGGGCCAGCTGGATTTCTTAGTGAATACCGACACGGGAGCTTCAGAGTTTTACAATGTAGAATATGACATTGGGCCCGTCCCCGAACAAGTGGTTTGGGAAGGTGTTATTGCTAAAGAAACTATGTGGGCATACCCAAGAGAACATTCCGCCAAACAACAAATGCGTCGATGTTATGCTGAATTAAAAGACGACAAACTGGAAGAAACCATGGCGACGACACAAAGCCATGCAGAATATTTACGAGAAAAGTTTTCAGAAGAAAAGCAATATGCCTTAATGGTGGCTGAAATATGCGATACTTTAGGAATAAGCACCGAAGAGGTTCAAGAAGAGGTATTGGACTTTGAATGATGAAAAAGATCCTCTTTATATCTGATTTTTTTGTTGAGGAAATAAGCGGTGGCGCAGAAATATGTGATGATATTTTAATTAACTTTCTTCGTGCTGACGAGTTCCGCGTAATAAAATTCAAATCAACCAACATCACAGAAAAACATATTAAATTATATCGTTCATGTGGATATCACTTTATAGTATCTAATTTTACTTTAATGTCTGATCCTGTTTCTCTCGAACTGGTTCGTGTTCCCAATTCATATAGCATTATGGAACACGATCACAAGTATGTGAAAACAAGAAATCCTGCTGTATATAAAGATTATTTGGCGCCAATTCAAGATATCGTCAATAGAGAAATGTTTACAAATGCTAAGTGTGTTTTTGCTCAATCTAAAATTCAAGCTGAGTGTATTCGAAAGAATCTTAAGATTAATAATGTTATAAATTTAGGAATGAGCTTGTGGACGGATGAACAATTAGAAATTATAGAAAAAAACCTTTCGAATTCGAAGCAGCCCGATGCTGCAGTGGTTGACAGCAAAAATCCAACAAAAAACACATCAGCCACCATTAGCCATTGTGAAGAGAAGTCAATTCCATATACTCTTATTAGCTCCAAAAACTATGCTGAATTTATTCAGCAATTGTCGTCTCATGAAACTTATGTTTTTATTCCGAGAGTATTGGAAAGTTTTAACCGGGTTTTACTCGAAGCGCGTATGCTAGACTGTAAAGTTAAGACCACAAACTTAAATGGATGTATCTCAGAAGATTGGTTTAAACAATATAAAGGCAAAGAACTTATTGAATTTGTACGAGAGCAGAGACTCAGAGTCTATAACGATATTAAAACCGCAATTTTGGAGACAAAAGAAATACCACGGGGCCTGCACACCACAGTGATATTAAATGCCTATAGGCGCCCCTATAACCTTAAGATGCAGATTGAAGCTGTTCGCAACCAAACTGCTCCACCCAAACAGATCTGGCTGTGGGTGAATGCTCATGAAGATAACGAAGGTTTTGACTTTAAAAGTTTAGGAGTTGATAGGATATTTCATAATGATTACAATTGGAAATTTTATGGTAGATTTGCGGCCGCTTTGTTGGCGGATACAGAGTATATTGCCATATTGGATGATGATACAATACCCGGCTCTAAATGGTTCGAAAACTGCTTGAGCACCATGGACACTCATGAGGGTATTCTCGGCAGCGCCGGCATCATTCTGAACGATAAACACTATGTCCAGCACGAGCGTTGCGGGTGGCCTTCACAGAACAAAGAGACAACCGAAGTGGACCTTGTGGGTCATGCTTGGTTCTTCAAGAGAGAATGGCTTCGATATCTTTGGCAAGAGAAGCCGACCACATGGGAAAACGGTGAAGATATTCAGTTTGCTTTCATGGCAAAGATTCATGGCGGCATTCCGACTTACTGCCCTCCACACCCTCCTGGCAACAGGGAGATGCACGGATCGATATTAGGCAACGAGCTTGGAATAGACAATAAAGCAACCTCCACAAACGATGCTGTATCTCATCAACAGTTTTTTAGCGAGAGGGATAGTTGTGTACAAGCTGGCCTGAGTAGAGGATGGCAAACTGTGCGTGGGGTGAAACTATGAAAGACTTTCATGGTGCTTTTGACACCCTTTTACAAAAGGTACGAAATAGAGAGAACTTTGCGTTTACGCGGTTTTCCGATGGGGAACTGTTCATTATGCAAAACAAGCACCTTCTCTTGGCTGAGAACCACTATGTTACTGGCGACATCACCGGCCCCAATCGGTATACCGCCGAAGAGCAGAAAGAATTCAAGCCCGATGAACATCAGTTTTATCGCGAGAAGCTTATTGAAGCTTACCGCCATACACAGGGCCATTATTACAAGGGCATATGCACCTCCACAGACGGCCATGTCGGGAAGGAAAACTTCGATTGGATGATAGAATTTCACGGCGGTGATCACGAAGACCTCACTTATGCAAACTTGTTGATCAACGCCAACTATCGTCGTTTCGTTGAAGAGATGGTACCGTCGTTTGTGGAACGGGATATTATATACGTGGTCAATCATCACGCAAATGTCTCCAAATTGCCATTCTCGGTCAAAAAACGCTTCGAAGTTGGTACAAACTGTATGATAAACGACTATAATGTAGTTGAGGATATTAAGACTTACATTGCCGACAACAATATTAAAGACCACATTATTTTGTGTTCTGCGGCAAGTTTAAGTAACTATGTGATTTATGAATGCTTCCGAGAGAGCAGCGAGAATACGTTTTTGGATATTGGTAGTTGTCTTAATCCTTTGCTAGATTTAGAGGGTTGGAAGTTCACTAGAGGATATCTTACAAGCTATTGGTTAAATGCACAAAGCCCGTTTGGGTCACAGGTGGATATATGGAGTTAGTTAAGAACGGCCCTAAGTTTTGGGAATTCATAAGAAATTTACGCAATACGAAAGGCGTACGAGAAGGTTTTATTCAACAAAAGGAAATTACTGATATCGAACAGGCTGAATATATGCTAAAATATAATAACAACTATTGGATATGTATTGTTGATAAGCAGCCGGCAGGATATGTTGGAGTTATTGATAATGACATTCGCGTTGCAACTCACCCCGATTACCAAGGAAAAGGTGTAGGTTCGTTTATGATTAACCAGGTTATGAAAATGTGCCCTACTGCATATGCAAAGGTGAAATTAGATAACGAAGCGAGTTTGCGTTTGTTTGAGAGATGCGGATTTAAGAAGAAATATTACCTCTTAGAGAGAGAATAGATGTATAAACCTTTGTCGGACATATTGACAATCAAAAAATCTCCAATTCATGGCCTTGGTTTGTTCGTGAAAGAAGATATTGAAGAGAATCATGAATTTGGTATTTCACACGTTCAAGATGAAAGATTTGAAGATGGTTATATTCGTACCCCATTGGGAGGTTTTTTTAACCACTGTGAGAAACCAAATTGCGAGGCTTACCAAGAAGAAGAATTTATTAAATTACGAGCTACCAAAAAAATCAAAAAAGGTGATGAAATCACTGTACGTTATTGGCTTTATAATATAAAATAAAAATATGCTACACAATCCCTACAAAATTGTTAAAATGTTTGAGCAGGAGGTTTCTCATTATACGGGCGCCCCATACGCTGTGGCTACTGATAACTGTACTGACGCATTGTTACTTTGTTGTGAATATCTTCACGTAGAAGAGGTAACTATTCCTGCACATACTTATTTATCTGTGCCACAATCTATTTTACATGCGGGAGGAACGGTAAATTTTGACGACCGAAAATGGAAAGGGATCTATCAACTTAAACCATACGCCATATACGACGCCGCCAAACGCTTTACTTCGGGTATGTATATCCCTCGAAGCTACATGTGTCTTTCTTTTCATATTAAAAAACATTTAAAGATCGGAAAAGGAGGCATGATATTGACAGATGATTTTCACGCCTATCAATGGTTCATGAAGGGGCGATATGAAGGTCGAGGGGAAGTGAAATATCACGATGACGATATTGGAGTTAATGGCTGGAATGCATATATGACACCAGAACAAGCCGCGCGCGGACTAATGTTGATGCAAAATTACCCTCACCATAACGAAGATATTCCGGAAGATCCCCCCTATAGAGATTTGCGAGAATTTAAATTATTTAGAGATCAAAGATGAAAGAAGTTATCTTAGTAGCCGGCATGCCCCAATCTGGTAGTACTTTATTATACAATATAATTTTGAATCTTTTTAGAGCTACCACTTCCGAGCCGGTCTCTTGCGGCGCCTCCTCGGCCACGATGAGTGCCGCTAACCTTCTTACATTACACTCATCAAGAAAAGGAATTGGCGTGTGGAAAAGCCACTGTCGCGACCTTAATTGTGAAATTATACTTCAACATGAAAATATAAAAATTTTTACTACGCGTAGAGACATAAGAGATTGTGTAGCTTCTAACATTAGAAAACAAAAGACTCAGGGCCTCAGCAATATCGCCGATGACTATCCGCAATCTAACCGTGAAAAATATATTAGAGCCTATACAATACATACGTTAAATGCTTATAATGATTGGAAAGATAGATCGGATTTTGAATTTATTTATGAAGTATATAAAAATGGAGATGATAATAAAAAAATCTCTATTATTCTGAATATAGCCCAAGTTTTAAATTTAACTCCTGAAATTTCACTGGCCGCGGACCTTCTACATTATGTAGAAGTACTTTTACCGACAGCAGTTGCTCAAGATATTGAATATCCCTTATTAACCCAAAGCAGCATGCTTAGTAAAGGGCACATAACCAATCAAGGAATTGTGGGGGGATATAAAGATACTTTATACCCTATTGAGATTAAAGCCATTGAAGAACTTGCTGAAAATTGGTTGCAACAAAAAGGATATATGATATGAAAATTGCCTTGTGTTTGTCGGGGTATTTTGACTCCTTTAAAGATGGTTCTTCTAAGGGACAGGACGGTTATGAGTACATGCAAAGGCAAATATTTAACCATCCCGCCGCTGACGAAGGTATAGACGTGTTCTTTCACAATTGGGAACCTCACTTAGAGGATCACATCACCAAGATTTATGAACCAAAAGGCTATATTGTTGAGCCTCAAATCGATTTCGTCGAGGTAGCAGAACGCAATAAAGTAAGCCGCCGTCATTTAGACCCATATAATCAGTTGGGAAACTGGACGATGACTTCCAAGCAGGGCGCCGGATATGTAGGCCCTGAGCGTTTGCTAAGCCAATATTACTCCACACAGAAGTCTTTTGAACTTAAGAAAGAGTATGAAGAAGAAAATGATTTTAAATATGACTGTGTTATTAAGTCACGCTTTGATCTGGGGCGAATCAATAGAAGCACTAGCGGCCCAGGAAAAGTTAACCCTTATGCGTGTCAATGTATTAAATTTGACCCCACATTAAACATGGAGAAACTCTATATGGTTTACTGGGATCTTTTTAATGAAGGGCCCGCCGACATGTGGTTCTACTCTAGTTCTGAGAACATGGATAATTTTTGTGAGTTATATCACAAAGTTTTAAAGGAATATTTGCAAGTAAATAGTGATTATAGGCTGACTGCTATGAGTGGATGGCCAGAGTCTAAGTTAAACGATTATCGTAGTAATGAAATGTTTAAACTACCAAACGACAGAACATCAAATCTTCATCGATATCCCCCATTCCTAACAGTGAATGGAATTCTTTTAATGAAGTGGTTTTTAATGGACACCGGACTGTGGAACAAAGCTATAGCTCTCGAAGCAGAATGGGACTAAAAGGAGAAAAAATGAACATATTAATACCAATGGCTGGTTTAGGAAGAAGATTTAAGGAAGTAGGATATAGCTTACCGAAGCCTTTGATTGATGTCCACGGAAAACCAATGATAGAACGAGTGATAGAGGGATTGAATATAGATGGAAACTATATCTTTGTTGTTCAAGAGAAACACATAGAAAGATATCATCTAGATGTAACACTAAGAAAGATTGCTCCTCATTGTAAGATCGTAACTTTGGATGGCCTAACAGAGGGTCAAGCTTGTAGCGCTCTTTTAGCAGAAAAACATATCGATAATAATGAAGAATTGTTAATCGTTAATTGTGATAATTATTTTTTATGGGAAGTCGATCAATTTTTAGACAAAACTTCTCATAATGATTTCGATGGTATGATCTTTACTTTCAAAGATGATTCGGGAAATCCTGGCTGGAGCTATGCTCAGGTAGATGATGATGGCCGCGTTATTCGAGTGGCGGAAAAGGAAGCTATTTCTGACACTGCCTTAGCTGGCGCATTTTATTGGCGCCGAGGTTCCGACTTCGTTAAATACACTAAGTCGATGATCGATAAAGATGTCCGTATTAATAATGAGTTTTATATTACTCCCACTTTTAATGAAGCTATAAGTGATGGTAAGATCATTTGTGATTACAATATTCTCGCGATGAGGTCCATGGACACCCCGGGGGATCTAAAGGACTTTAAGAAATGGTTAGAGATTAAAAAAGTATCGTCAAAAGTAGAGAAGTTTATTGCAACTCCAAGACTAAAGAATAAGGATAAAAACATGTTAAAAAGTAGAAAGATGCAAAATGTATTAGAAGAAATACGACAAGGAAAGCCTATCATTCTGGTAGATGAATATGATCGCGAAAACGAAGGCGACATTGTTATTGCAGCAGAAATGTGTTCGGTAGACAATTTAGTGTTTACTATGAACAACGCTCGAGGACTTATGTGCATCCCATGCGCAGGTAGTATTCTTGATAGGTTAGAAATTCCTCCCATGGTAACAGATAATACCGACAAAAACGAAACACCCTTCACAGTATCGGTAGATGCTCGAGATGACACAACAACTGGAATGTCTGTGCAGGATAGATTAAAAACCCTCAGTGTGCTCTTAGACCTAGAGTCTGCCCCCGACGAACTGACGCGTCCAGGACATCTCTTTCCACTTCGGGCCCGCCCTAAACTCTTAAGAGAACGACGAGGGCACACTGAGGGTTCCATTCAACTAATGCACCTAGCCGGCTTACAGCCAATGGCTATGATTTGTGAAATTATGAATGATGATGGCACCATGGCTAAGGGCGGCGATCTTAATAAGTTTGCTGTTGATCATGGTCTGAGTATAATTTCTATCGAGGAAGTCTATGAAGCAGCATATAACGAGAGCTTATAATTCTTTTTATGTAGATTCTTCCGGCGGTACCATTACCAAACAGAGTAAAGAACCCCGCCTTCGGGACGAGATTGTTTATTATGAAGCAATGCGGAATACACCCCATACCATTTTCTTCCCGCGCTTTTTGGGCTCTCGGTTCGAAGATGGAATGTATAAAATGGAGTTGGAATATTATGCCTATAAGAACTTGGGAGACTACATGGTTTATGAACCTTTTAACCGTGACTTTTGGGAGAAAGTAGCTCGATCCCTTCAGACCGTTTTGGGGCGATTTGCAGAAACTCGACAAAAGGGAGACTTTTCTTCCTATGCTCGAGCTATGTACATCGATAAAACCGAGAAATATTATCTAGATCTATTAAAAAACTCCAAATTTAAAGCCATGAGTGAGAATGGAACGCTTAAGATAAATGGAGAACAGTATCTTAATTTCGGAGAAATTTGGGATGATGTGAAGGTTAAGATTGAAAAAGAACTTGCTAACCTTCAACAGATGAGCGTCATTCACGGAGATATGTGTTTTTCTAATATCTTGTGTGGCATTAACTCAAAGACAGATACTTGTATCTTAAAGTTTGTAGACCCACGCGGCCACTTCGGTGCTAGTGGTATTTTTGGTGATCCTCTTTATGATTATGCAAAACTCATTCATTCTTATGAAGGGAAGTATGAATACATCATCTATGATCAATTTGCTCTTGAAGAAAACGAAAGTCTTACGGAATTCCACATCGCCTATCCGAACGCCAACCATCATCGCATTAAAGAAATATTTGGTGATTTTGGGCCCCCGAGTGCCCGGTTAATTGAAGGGCTAATTTATATTGGAATGTGCTCGCGTCATTATGATAGTGAGAAACGACAGACGGTGATGTATACCAACGGGGTTCGTTTACTCAATGAGGCACTTTCGGAATGAAGATTTGCGTAGACCTAGACGGCACTATTTGTGAGACGAAAGAAAGCAGCCAGAGCTATAGAGATGTGAAGCCTCTGCCTGGCGCCATTGACACATTAGAATTTTTAAAACAACGCGGTTATTATATTGTTATTTTCACGGCGCGCAATATGCGTACGTGTGAGAATAATTTAGGCCGTATCATAGCGAACCAAGGAAAGATTGTAATTGATTGGTTAGAGAAATATTGTGTTCCCTATGATGAACTGTTATTTGGAAAACCCCATGTCGATTTCTTTATTGACGACAAAGGGATAAAATTTACAAATTGGAAAGATGTTAAAGATACATTATTAAACGCCGAGGAGGAGAAAAATGTTTGATTTCTTTTTTGATACTGCTGATATATTATATATTCAGAGCGCATGGTCCGCGCTGAACGCTACGATTGATCCCACACATGTAAGAGGGATTACTACAAATCCCAATGCCTTTATGAAGGAAGACATGCATAGACTTGAAGAGTGGACAGCCCATTTACCAAAGCTATGTGAGTTGGTATCAACGATTCGAGGTGATGATCAAGGAGTTGTATATGTGCAAGCGCCCAACTCCCATATGAGCCCTCAAGACGTTCTACGTTGGGCTGACTATATCCACACTTTCACCGATGGACAGACTCCCCTAGGGCTTAAGATAGCGCCTTTTCATCCTGTTTTAGAGGTAGTAGATGAATTAAATGAACTTATGGAGGTAAATGTAACTGGTGTGGCCGATTGCAGCACCGCCCTTTCATGCTTTACTTATAATGTAAGATATGTTAGTCTTATTCCAGGTCGAATGGAGGAACAAGGTATAGATGCATGCGCCCATTTGGCTTTTGCACAAAAGAGAAAAAACGACTCAGCCGAAATTATAGCAGGAAGCATGCGTACTATTGAAGGGTTAGAGCGTGTATGTAATCTTGGGGCGGTTCCCACTATTGGAACGCGAGTCTGGGATGAGATTTTCAAAGAAGATTCCAAACTCTTATCGTCCTTTGAGAAAAAGACGATAAACTATGATAAATTTTCGCCATTTATTAACCACGCCAACAGATGGCTTTCGGAGTCTTTCTTTGAACAAATGGATGCTTGTGGAAAACAGGCTGATGAAGACTTTATGAACTTGTGAGATAAAAATGTATGTAGCTGTTTTTTATTCCCACTCTGATTATTCGGATGTGTGGCCTGTGATGTTTGAACAAATGGACAAACATCTTCCTTCTTGTAAGAAATACTTATTTTCCGATCAAACTACAACGGCTGTAGAAAGAGACAATTGGACCCTCATAACATATGATGATACTCTGCGTTATCAACAACGTATGGTATTTTGTTTAGACCAAGTTGAAGAAGAGATAATCTTATTTCATCATGAAGATATGTTTTTATATAACCCACCACAATATGAGACTTTACTTCAAATAGCAAACACTATTCATAATAATGAAATAGATATTGTTAAATTAATCTGCGCGAGTTACGGCCCTATTACATTTAAAAACACAACCTCAGTCCCATGTATATACAAAAATCCATCTCGCTTACAGTTTGCCATTCAGCCTAGTTTGTGTAATAAATCTAAGCTTAGGTTAATATATGATAAAACAGGTGGTAACAACATATGGGAATTTGAAGCGTACTCTTCAGCAGTTAGTCATTACTATAATATACGCACAGGTATGACCCATTCCCCACAGGATGCTAAAAGAGGTGAATACCATTGGGATAGCAGTATTTATCCTTATTTTGCGACAGCGGTTGTCAAAGGTAAGTGGAATTTTACAGAATATGAAAGCAAATTAAAGCCGGTTTTAGAAGAAAACGGCATAGACTTTGACGTGAGAGGAACATGTTAACACTAAAACTCGTAATATTTGATTTAGATGGCGTTCTCGTAGATGCATGTGAATGGCATCGAGCAGCTTTAAATGAATCATTGAAAGAAATATGCGGATATGAAATTTCTTTAGAGGATCACTATAATGTCTTCAATGGTCTTCCAACCCAGGTAAAATTAAATAAATTAACTCAGGGCGGCATCATTTCGGAGGACATGCATAATAGCATATATCATTTGAAACAACAAAAAACTATTGAGGTGGTCGAACAAAAAGCTTCGATAGCAGTAGACAAAATGGAACTAATTAAATGGCTTAAAGCCAAAGACATAAAAGTAGCGTGTTTTACGAATAGCATCAGAGAGACGGCACATCTCATGCTAAAGAAAACCGGGGTATATGATTTATTAGAAATGGTTGTGACCAACCAGGATGTAGAAAAAGCAAAGCCTGACCCAGAGGGATATATAAAAGTTCTAGAACATTTTAATATTGATAAAACATCAACTATTATTATAGAAGACTCTCCTAAAGGCTTGGAAGCAGCGTATGCCTCGGGTTGTCATGTTATGCGGGTAAAGAACCCAACAGATGTAAATATAGAATTTTTTAAGGAGCACATGAATGAAAATTTTAATTCCTATGGCAGGTGAGGGAAGTCGTTTCGTAAAAGAAGGATACACTTTTCCAAAACCGCTAATTGATGTTAATGGAAAACCCATGATTCAGACTGTTGTAGAAAACCTCGATTTTGATTGTGAGTATATCTTCTTGGTAAGAAGCGAGCACGTCGAACAATATAGCGGGCTTATTGATACACTCGATAGAATCACCAACGGCAAATTTAAATATGTATCGGTTAAGGATTTAACCGAAGGGGCAGCATGCACCGCATTGCTGGCTGAAGAATATATCAATAACGATGAGGATCTTTTAATAGCTAATTCTGATCAGTATATCGAATATGAGCCGCAGAACTTTAACATATTAAAGAATTTAACTTCTGTGGATGCAATGGTTTTTACGTTTAATGCGGTACACCCCAAGTGGTCTTTTGTCAAAACAAATTCGCGAGGTTTTGTGGTGGAAGTGGCCGAAAAACGGCCTATTTCTAATATTGCAACTTGTGGTATCTATTGGTATCGCAAGGGCAGTGACTTTGTAAGATACGCCAATCAGATGATAGAGAAAGACATCAGAGTTAATAATGAGTTCTACATCGCGCCAGTTTATAATGAATTGATAGATGCCGGCAAGACTCTTGTTCCGTTTTACGTTCATGAAATGTGGGGGATAGGAACTCCGGAAGATCTTCGGAGGTTTTTAAAAGAGAAATGAAAAAAAGATTAGCTATTTGTTTTTCCGGACAACCCCGCCTTAATAGAGGGGTGTGGAATAATTTTAAAAAAAACATTATTTCTCCATTCAAAGATAGAGAGTACGAGATTGATTGCTTTGTGCACTTTTGGCGCTCCCTTAGTATTCCGACGTGTTATTATTTTGGCCTCAAAGAAAAGAATGCCGAACATCTATTAAATTCTCTCCAGAATATGGATATACATAAGTATAATATATTTTTACAGTCATTTTTGGAGGAAATAAATCCTGTAGATATTTTATTTGATAATCCTCTTAATACAAACAACTATCCCTTAAAAAATTTCAAACATTCAAAACCTAACACTCCCTACAATTACAATAGTCAATATCATTCGGTTAAAGCGGCCCATGAGTTATGCCGTCAGCATGAACTTAAGCACGGCTTTAAATATGATTATGTGATGCGCGCCCGAACCGATTTAAACATTCTCTCTTTACTGGAATACGAAGAATGCTCAACGAGTCACATGGGAGTTCCACACAGCAATGGACACAACTTGGGATTTGCCACAAGCGAAGAAATTGCTAAAGGCATGGCCGACCCTGCGATTCGAGAATCCTTGCAGAGGACCTTCCGCCGCGCTCACCCTGACCATCCGAATAAAAACTTCGACGAATGGACAAAAAGTTTATCGAAGGTTATCACTTTCGATGAAACTCATGTTTGTAATGACCAATTTGCTATCTCGTCCTCTGATAACATGTACAAATATTCTCAGCTTTTAGACTTTATGATAAATGAGGTTAATGATCCCGATTCTGAAGTAAGTACCGGAATGAATACAGAAGAGGGCATCGGCATAGAAAGGATATTGTGGCTTTATATTAATAATTTTTGTAAGATTAAAAAAATAAATTTGTTAACGAGAATTGACGCACACCCGGATATATGAAATGAACAATGCAAATATGCAAATAATAGAAAAATATTTAAAAATTTGTAAAGAAAATTTTGATAATGATGGGTGGTTTGACTGCACGGCTGAAGAACTTTATGAGAACCCCGATAAAATAGGAGAAACATGGAAAATTAATCATGGGGCGACCAATTCTGCTTATTTGGGCATACTATATGAAGATATTTCTTCTCGTCTGCACCATTGGGATGATAAAACTGTTTTAGATTATGGCTGTGGTTTTGGGGGAAACCTGGTAAATTTACACAAATTGGCTAATTGGTCTCGATATATTGGGTATGATATATCTCCTTATAATGTGGCGTTCACGAAAAAATATTTAAATTTACACAATATTCCATCGGATTCCATATACGAAACCAATGGATATTCAATGACAGAAATAGCAGACGAAACTGTTGATTTCGCGACGAGTTTTGTAGTTTTTCAACATATAGCCTTATTGGAAATTAAGTTAATGATATTCGAAGAAATTTATAGAGTCTTAAAAAAAGGTGGAATTTTTTCTTTTCAAATGAACCGTTGGGATCCATCTCCCCATGCGCTCGATTATAAAACTAATTGTTCTTACTTTACGTCTCACCCGCGGCCAGACGAAAAACTCGAGAGCTTATATAAAGGGAAGCCTAATTGTGTACTTACAACGCCCGATGATATAGTCGTACATTTACAACAAGTTGGGTTTGGACCGGTTGAAATTGTTCTCTCTCCCAATCCCGTCTACTGCCATACCCGTAATATCGGCGGCCGCAACGGCATCCCTGGTGAGTGGGTATATATTATAGCGACCAAAACACACTCAGAGGCTACTCAAAAGAATATGGATATATGAAATGAAATTAATAGCGCACAGAGGAAACATCAATGGCCCCCAACCAGAGTTGGAGAACAGTCCTTTTTATCTGCTGACTGCCATCGAGAAAGGTTACGACGTCGAAACAGATGTTTGGTACCATGATGATAAGTGGTATCTTGGCCATGATGCTGGTGGATATCGAATCGATAGAGACTTTTTAGAACATCCTAACCTCTGGTGTCATGCCAAGAATTTAAATGCTTTGGAAACTATGGTAGAATATGGGATACATTGCTTCTGGCACCAAGGGGATGATTTCACATTGACGAGCAAAGGATATATTTGGACTTTCCCGGGAAAGCCAACTTGTGAGAAAACGGTTATTGTTTCTAAAGATTTAGAAGCATTAGAACAAACCAAAGACTTGAATATTTATGCAGTGTGCAGTGACTATGTGGGGGCAATCAAATGACTAAAAATGAGATATCTATCCAAGTTGGAGGTATGTCGCAATCGGGGAGTACCCTTTTGTATAATATAGTTCGTTTGCTTTTAGAAATCAACACTTCCAACACAACGGATTCAACTATCACTCATCGTTTACACAAAGACCACACCCGTTGCCCTGGTTTTGATTATTATATTGTCTCCCTAAGAGATATTCGCGATACAACTTTGAGTTGGATGTTAAAGGAAGGTATAAAAAATGTCAACGAGATAAACATAGATCCACTTTTCTCGAGAACTGAGGAGCTTCGCGACGATGAATTGGTATACACCCTCAACGGAATAGTTAGACACATCACCGACAATATTATGTGGTTACAACAATATAACCACATTCCAGAAACTAACTCAGAAAATACATATTTTTGGGGATATGAAAAATACAAAATGCATCCTGTGGAGGAGACCCGCGCTTTGGTGTCTTTCTTAAAATTAAACGTTGATTTATACCCTAGAGAAACATTAGAGAGAGTAGTCAACGAGGCTGAGGGTTTAATTGAACACGCTCCTGCGGCAGCCGATGGTATGACTCCCAAAGAAGCTGCATGGAATGATAAAACTAAAATGCTTAAAATTCAACGCACCGCAAACAAAGGACGTTCTGGCCATTGGGGGCAATACATGGAACCTTGGCTGCTTACATTCCTGCAAACCCTTGTGATGGGATTTCTACTGGACTACGGATATGCGACTCTAAGATGTCCCCACTGCAATAAGAACCCAAGGAAACCATAAAATGAACGCAAGCTTGCCAATGAAACAGGTTGAGAAAGGATGGGGATGGGAACAGTGGATCGTCAATAATAAAGAATATTGTGGCAAATTGCTGTTTTTTAATCAAGATAAGCGTTCCTCGTGGCATTATCACAAACTAAAGGATGAGGTCTTTTACGTTCAGTCGGGGTTGATAATTGTAAAATATTCCGGACACAACGATATAGAAAAAGCCGACCAATGCATTCTTCAACCGGGCGAGAACTTCCATGTTTATCGAGGCCTCCGACATCAAATACTAGCACTACAAGACACAGAGTTGTTTGAATTTTCCACTCAACATTTTGATACTGATTCTTATAGGATTATAAATGGAGACTAAGTGAAGCTCGTTGTTATAACAGGTTGTTTGGGGCTTATTGGTTCTCATGTAACTCGTGAATGTCTCAAAAAAGGCTGGAAAGTATACGGAATTGATTGTTGTACATATGCCGCCAATGAAGAGTTTTTAACGGACTTCCACAGGAGCCCCAATTTTACATTTGTTGAAAAGGATATCGCTACTTTAAAATATTTGCCCGATTGTGATTACGTGATTAATATAGCGGCAGAATCACATGTTGGAAATAGCATTATTGACAGTACAGACTTTATAACTTCTAACGTCGTAGGCGTCAAGAACCTCTTGGATTTAATACGCCAAAAGCAAGCAAATGTGAGCGACCGGCCTGTGTTCTTCCATTTCAGTACCGACGAGGTTTATGGAGATATCACAAACGGTGAACACATTGAAACCGATATCCTCCAACCAAGCAACCCATATTCCGCATCCAAAGCTGCAGCGGATATGCTAGTGATGGCGTGGGCTAGAACTTATGATTTAAAATATCTTATTTTAAGACCAACGAATAATTACGGAATAGGACAATACCCAGAAAAGCTCATTCCCCTTACTGTCAAGCTCTTAATGAGAGGTAAGAAAATTAAACTTCACGATAAAGGGGAGCCAATACGAAATTGGCTTCACTCGGCTGACACTGCGACTGCGGTAACTACCTTGATAGAGACCGAGCAGAATCATGGTATTTACAACGTTGCTGGTGGTTTTGAACAAAAGAATATTGAGACAGTCAGCAAAGTATTGGAATGTTATTTTGGTGAGAAAAGAAATTGGAGCGAGTATATAGACTTATCTTACATT
>Ga0208790_1000331_pt1 | contig 23955 bp, 20 predicted proteins | sample 10_taG_FD_184083 | JGI IMG/M metagenome (GOLD analysis project Ga0208790, IMG submission 184083) | Marine viral communities from the Subarctic Pacific Ocean - 10_ETSP_OMZ_AT15264 metaG (SPAdes) (version 2) | ecosystem: Environmental > Aquatic > Marine > Oceanic | place: Pacific Ocean | collected... | reverse complement strand
AAAGATCCTCCAACTCCTTTGGAGTACGGTAGGCAACATCTTAGCCCTGGCACTATAGGTACCGTTTCTTAACTAATTAAATATTATGGCAGTACCAACCGCAGTAGGTGAGTACGGATCTTGTCAAGGTACAGAGACCCGTATCTCTCCTTCAGATACAAGTAAATCAGGCACCCCTTCAGCGGTTGCCTCCACAACACAAAACTTACGTTTAGCATACAGTTCTGTAGGTAGCGGGGGTGTCTTAGACACTTGCGCTGTCGTTACAGCACAGTATACTTAAACACAATAAAGGGGGGTATCACTACCTCCCTTTTTTTTATTAACAAAAATTTATACTTATGACTTCTACTCCCACAACCGTTGATATCGATACAGAACTATCCGCAGTCAATGCGATTCTTGGTAGTATTGGTCAAGCTCCTGTAGCGAGTTTAGATTATACAAACCCAGAGATTGCTTTCATTTTTAATCTTCTTAAAGAATCTAATCAAGATGTACAAACTGAAGGATGGACATTTAATTTAGAATATCATTTGAAATATTTTACAGACACTGACAATAAAATCACTATAGGAACTGATGTCATACGCATTGATGCAACAGATGCTTGGGATCGTACTCGTGATTTTGTAAGGCGTAGAGATACTTCAGATGGAATATGGAGAGCATATGATAGAGTAAACCATACATTCGAATATCCTGATGATGAATATTTCTATTTTAATGTAGTTCGAATATTAAAATTTGAAGATATACCTTCTGCCTTTCAAAGATATATTATTTATAAAGCAGCAGGTAGAGCAGCAGTACAGCTGGTAGCTAATCCACAACTACAACAAATGTTATCTACATTTGAAATGCAATCAAGAGCTGCAGCTTTAGAATATGAATGTAATCAAGGTGACCATAACTATATGGGATGGCCTGATGAATCAGCTTATCAATCATTCAAACCTTATACAGCACTGAGACGCTAATGGCAAGTGTAACACAACAAATCCCAAATTATAAATTAGGTATATCTGAACTACCAGATGAACTAAAAGCACCCGGCCAAGTAGTTGATTTAAAAAATGGGATACCTGATATTACTAGAGGACTTATAAAAAGACCCGGCAGTGATTTAGTGAAAGCGATTACTCCTGTAGCAACTGGTAAATGGTTCCCTATTTATAGAGAAGAGGATGAACATTATATAGGACAAGTAGCTACAAATGGCGCTGTAAAAATATGGAGATGTAGTGATGGTGTAGAAATACCAGTTGATTATGCTTTAGTTCCCGGTACTAATCTTGCCAGTTATTTAGCCCATACTAACTCAGAAGATATTCAACCTCTTACAGTTAACCAAACAACTTTGTTTACTAATAGAACAAAGACTGTTGCTATGTTAACTGATTCAGCAAACAAATCCCCAGTTGCTGAATATGAAGCATATGTAAATTTAAAGACTATAGCATATGGTAAACAATATTCTCTAGATGTCTTTGATCCTACAGATCACAGTACTGTTAGTTATAATAGAGCAACATCAATAGAAGCTGATGATGCAACAAGTGGACATAGCCCCGGAGATGGACACTGTGCTGGTATGGGTAGATCTACTGTAGTACATGAATCTACTAAACAAGGTCCAGCAGTATATTCAACATCACCACCTTCAGCTACAGATACAGGTACTTATGCGAGAACAGGTACTACAGTAACAGTTACTAAAACTGACCACGGTTGGGATGCTGGGGAAAAAGTTACCTTAGATTTTACAACTGGAGCAGGTACTGATAATACATATACTATAGCATCAAGATTAGATGAAAATAGATTTACTGTTACAGACGCAGCATCAGGTACTACATCAGGTAATGTAACTATAACACGTGGTAAATCTAATCTTAGATATGAGATGGATACACGCTGTGTTGGTGTTCCTGAAGGAAGTAGTTCTACCTCTACTGCTTATGATGATTCTTATCAACCTTTTGCTACTCTTCAGTTTGGAGGAGAAGGTTGGGTTACTGGAGACACACACAGTTATGTATCAGAGAAAGGTTTAACAACTACTGTTAAAATAAAATCTCATGTAGAAATAAAAACTAGAGCTAACATTGCTTTAATAAGACCAGAAGCAACCTCTTCAAATAATGCAGAAAATGTTTCAGCGGAAAGTATTCTAGCTGGTTTGAGGAGTGCCTTTGAAGCTGTCAGTGGTCATGGTATAACTGCAACAGTAACAGGTAATGGATTACATTTACGGAGATCAACACCTTTTAATATAACAACTTCAGAAGATCAATTGATGGAGATTATTACATCTCAAGCTAATGATGCAACTGAACTACCTAAAACTTGTAGAAATGGATATGTTGTTCAAGTTGTAAATAGTGGTGAAGATCAAGACGATTATTTTCTTAAGTTTAATGTAAACAATATAGGAGATGAAACTACAGCAGCCACATATGCTCGATCAAGTGCTACTGTAACTGTAACTTCTACTGCCCATGGTCTATCTACTGGCGATACTATCATTGCAGATTTTACATCTGGAGGAGCTACAGACGGTTGGTATGATATTACTAGAGTAGATGCTGATACTTTTACATTAACCGACTCAGCATCTGGTACAATCAATGCAGGTGCAACACTTTCTTATATCCCAAACCGTTTTGGTACAGGTGTATGGGAAGAATGTGCAGCTCCTAATTTAGAGATTAAGTTTGATAAGGATACTATGCCTTTGAAACTTGTTAGAGTAGGACTCCTTAATGTAACACATACAGTTGCTACATCTGCAGTAGATACATCTGCTGAAACTATAACTATCACAGCTCATGGTAAAGCTACAGGAACCCCAGTATATTATAGTAATGGTTCAGGAACAACCCTTGCAGGATTAACAAATAACACTGCTTATTATTGTATTAAAGTTGATGCTGATACTATCAAGCTTGCTACAAACCTAGCAAATGCAACTGCTGGTACTGCTATCAATTTAACTGGTACTGGAAATAATGCTCAAACTTTTACAGAGTATGAGGACATAAATGGAACAGCAACAGATCTAAGTACAACAGGTGCATACAGATTTGATTACCCTAATTGGTCTGAAAGAGATGTAGGTGATGATGTCACTAACCCTAAACCTTCCTTTGTCGGTAAGAAAGTAAATAAAATATTCTTCTATAGAAATAGAATAGGACTACTAGCAGAAGAGAATGTTATATTATCAAGGACAAATGACTTCTATAATTTCTGGGCTAAGACTGCTTTTACTATAGCTAATGCTGATCCAATTGATCTACAATCAAGTTCTCTATACCCTACGGATTTATTTGATGCTATAGAAGTTAACGCTGGGTTACTTATATTCAGTGCTTCTCAGCAATTCTTACTATCTACTGACGAAGCTCAGATGACCCCTGAGACAGCTAGGATACAGTTCATTTCTAACTATGCTTTTGATGAAAGAACAGTTCCTTTCTCATTAGGTGTTACAGCAGGTTGGTTAAATAGTACTGCTAAACGTACTAGATTCCATGAAATAGCAGGTATCCAAAGATCTGGAGATCCAATAGTCTTAGAACAAAGTAAAATAATATCTAAACTATTCCCAGAAGATTGTACTTTAATAGCTGAATCTACTGAAAACTCAATGGTTCTATTTGGTACAATAGATAATAGTGAAATATGGGGGTATAAATTCTATACTCAAGGAGACACAAGAATTCAATCAGCTTGGTTTAGGTGGGTACTTCCGGGTACTGTAACATATCATACAATGTTTGATGATACATATTATGCTGTTATTAAAAATGGAAGTGATTATACTTTAGAAGCACTAGATGTGAAGAAAGAAACAGATACTTTATTAGTAGGTACAGCACCATCTGAATACTTAATTCATTTAGATACTAAAAAAACTATAGCGTCAGCTGATTTAACTTATGTAACTGCTACTGATAAAACAACCTTTACATTAGGTGCGGGCTATTATAGTGGAAATACATTGAAAGCATATTGTAATACAGACTGCGATAATATAGGTAAAACTGTACCCTCTGAATCTATAACTGGATCACATCCTAATAAGGTGGTAACCTTAGATGGTAACTGGAAAACAGCACCTAAAACAGCTACTGATGGCACAGTATCAACAGTTAATACTGATGTCATAATTGGTTATGAGTATGAAATGGAAGTAGAGCTTCCTACTATATACATTCAAGAAGCTAAAGATGATAAAGTTAAATCAGAAACTCGTGGTTCATTAGTGATCCATAGAATAAATCTATCTTTTGGATCAGTTGGTCTGATTGATACTACATTAGTACGAAGAGGTAGAGATCCTTATACCCAAACATTTGAATCACTTGAATGGGATAGTTATCTTGCTAGTACAATAGGAATAGCAGATGATTATATTCATACTGTACCTGTATATGATAGAAATACTAACTTAAGTATACATCTTAAATCAACACACCCATCTCCAGCTATATTACATTCTGTAACATGGGAAGGAGATTATTCAAATAAACTTTACAAACGTGTCTAACCCTTGTAAATATATACATCCAATCACGATGGAGGCTGCTGTTGAGGCGGCCTCTAATTTAACACCTGCAGATTATAAAGAAGTATGTGAAGGACATGGGTTATTTCCACGTTTCCATATACCTATATCTGCAATGCAAGGTGACTCTGTTGTTGTACAAACACCAGACGGCAAAACTGCCGCTATTGGAGGAGTCAGTGAAGATGGCCAAATATGGTTACTTAGTACACCTCGTATAGAAGAACATCCATTAGCACTTGCTAGAGATATCAAGCGTTTTGTGGATAACAGAAAAGAAAAACTACTTTGGAATATTGTAGATAAGCGTAACACTGCTCATCTCAAACTTCTGAAATTTTTAGGATTTAAGTTCTTAAGAGAATTTAAATATGGTCCTAACCAACTGACCTTTATTGAATTTTGCCGTGTGCGTTCTAGGAGTAATGACAGCAGCTAAAGCTATAGGTGCTATGTCTACAACTTCGAAAGTCATGATGGGAATAAGTGCTGCAAATAGCGTCTTCCAACATGGTTCGGAGAACAGAGGTATTAGTGCTCGAAATAGAGCTAAACTAGCTAACTTTCAAGCAGATAATGATGCTTATATAGTCGATCAAATGATGCAAGATACTGCATGGAAAGATCGTGTATCTTCTGCTGAAGTATCTATTGATAGTTTATTCCAACAAACTTCTCAAAGTTGGAATCAACAAGATATTGAGATGGAAGGTGTCTATGCTAAACATGCATTTGATGCTTTAGAGATCTTAACTAAACGATATAGAAATGAATATGCAGGAGAACAAACAGGTGTTACAGCACAAAGACTTGCTGATGCACCTGTTAGAGAAGCAGGTATGGCTTTAACCCAGTCAGTAGCTAATGTAATATTAAATAAAAATAAAGCACAGATTAATAAAGAAATAGCACTTGACCAATATAAATCAGGATACCGAGAGAAGTGGGATGCAGTACGGATAGCACCACAAAGAGGACCAACACCATTAGCTCCAACCTTAGAGAAGGAAGCAGGTACTGGTTCATTATTAGGTCGAATAGCTCTTGGTGTAGGTAGTTCTTTACTTATGGCTAATGCAGGTAAAATATTAGGTAAAGGCAAAAGCTGGCTACTTGATAGAAATAAACAAAGTTCCGTTAAAAATATATTTGATTGGAATGCTTCTGGATCTACATTACCATTTCCTAGTTATGGTTTCGCTGGAGGTTCAAATATGAACAAGATGAGTCTATTAGGACCAATGCCAAATCGAGGTGCTGCTATGGGTGGTATAATACCAGGTATGGGTTATGGAGGCGATTCACGTTTCGGAGATTTTCTTTATCGATACGGCTCTGATCAAAATAGATTTCTCAACCCCGGTATTTTAGGTCAAGGACTAGGATTTAACTTTTTCTAATTATGGTAACACAACTACACACTAATGAAGCAAGGAATGCTAATTGGAGATTTTCTGCACAACGAAAGAATATTAACAATGACATTGCTGATATGGAGCAAAGGCAGGAAAAGAAACTAGCTACGTTTGCTAACCTTGGATCTGATCTTGCAATGAAAGGTTTGATGAAACTTGAACAGCATAGGATCAAGAAGAATACATCTGAGGCTATGTATGATTGGTATAGAAATAAATATCAAGGATATCTTGGTTCAGATGATGCAAAGAAAACTGAAGCTGTACTAAAAGCATCTAATATTTCTTCTGGTATATATCATCAAAATTTAAAGACAGCTCAAGAGGAAGGAGTCCCACAAGATCTTATAGATAAAGGAGCTAAAAGACATCCAGCTTATTTAGATACTATAGCCCAACTTGAGACTACTAGAATAGCTAATAAGTTTGCACCTACCATAGAGCATGGTATGTTAACTGATGAGACAGAACTATTTAGAGAAAATGGAACTCCATTTATTCTTAATACAGCAACAACTGTAGAAGATAAAATGCTAGCTCATCATTATTTATCTAGGAAATTCTTAGAAGATAATAATATAAATAATGATTATGGTAATGGTTATTTAGCCTTACCAACAGATCAAGGTGGGTCTGGATTCTTTGCAGCACTAGATGAAGCAGAATCTGGTGAGGGAGGTTTATTCTCGAAGTATAGAGTTCAAGCAGCAATACAACAATCAAGGGAACGAGAAGCAATAACGCAACAAGCTTACATCGCAAATCCTACTGGAGAGAACTTTCAAAAGGTCGTAAATGCTATCACGATTGGTGTAACAGATAAAAGTGCTAAGAGAAGTTATAAACAAATTACGGAATTGCAGGAAACGTTTCTCAAGGCAGGACTTGATTCAGGACATCTAAAGTTTAATAATATAGTAGATATTTCAAATCAAGAAATACCCGGTACAAGACAGAAAACCCAAAATGCAGCAGGTACATTAGTTCCAATTAAAGAGAATGGGAAAATAGTAGGTTATGCTGAAACATATGGATCTAGATGGCCTACAAAGTATGGTTATGATCCTGAGAAAGGCGTACTAGGTTCAATGCTTAAATATGCTGATGATGCTGAAGGGAGGTTAAGTGATATTGCAACGAGTGAGTTAGAAAGAGAGTTTCCATACGAATCGGAAGCACTATATGAAGAAATTCTTGAAGATAAAGATGGTGATGGAGATTACGATTTAACTAGAAAACAAGTATTAGAAAAAGTTAAAATCTTACAAAAGAAGTTTGGGTATGCAGAATGGGCAAATTATGAAAAAATAAATGAAGCCCTAGATATACACGAAACACCTCCTGCACTAGTAGATGTAGAAATTGAAAATTGGAAAGCTTGGCTTGCTGATCCAAAGACTGGAGGTAGGCTATCTGATAGAGCAGCAGAAATATCTCCTGCGGCTCTTAGGCGTACATGGATTAAAGAGCAACTAGCTAGAGAAGCAAAATTAGATAAAGATGACAATTATAAAGATATGCTAAAGGCTGTTGAAAACCTTCCTAAAGCAGTAATAAAAGGACAATTTGGCACATCATATGGCGAGGATGTAGATCCCGGACATGTAATGATTATCCAACAATCTTTAAAAGATTATTTTAATGAACAGATGAGAGAGAAAGGATTGTCAGCAGCAGAAGCTATGTCTGCAACTAGAGATCATTACTTATTAAATGGTGGAGATGAAGCTTTTAAAAACTCCAAAAAGGCAGTAGATGCTCTTGGTCAAGGAGCAAGTAATATGTATTCATTAAATGGTACAACTGGCAAGCTTATTAATAAATCGTTAACAGATGCTTTACAAGTTCCTCCTGTAGATAAAATAGATTTCAATGCTGCAATGAGGAATAAACTTGATAGATTTATAAAATCAGGTAAAGGTAGTAGAAGAGATGCTTTATCAGCAACAAAAATTAATTCAAATAACGAAACAGTTCCAGCAATTCAATTAAACGTAACACCCGATCAACCTGAAACTAAAGAAATTCTAGAGAATATGGATATAAATAAACCTTTAGAATATTTAGTGACAGCTCAGAAATCTAGTAAATTACCTCTAAGTCAAGTTATCAATTCTAGACGAAAAGCTTGGGGATTATCTCCATTAGCTAAAGAAGACGAAGAAGCATTAGGTGGTCATATATCTAAAAATCTATCACAAGGTTTATTGAATCAGATATGTGGTAATGATGACGGTCTTTATGATCGAAATTTATGTACAGCAGAAATTCAAAAGGCAAGTGGTTCAGCTACTGGAGCTGCAGATCTAGTTGCAGAGGAGTTTGCTGATGCAGCAGAAGCCTTTGGAGCAAAAGAAAATCTCAACGACGCTTTTGCATTCTGGATATCTCAATTTGGTATTGAATCTCTGTCAGATTTCAAAACTGCTGGTATAAATCAATTAGTTGAGAGTTATTATATGGCTCTTCAAGATCCAAATTTTGTACCTAGTTTACTTGACGATCCAGATTTTAATAGGGCAAAGTATGGTGCTGACGGAAACCTAGATTGGTATCCTTATGTTGATGGCCTAGCAGACTTAGACGCAGCAAGGAAAGAAAGGATCCGCCAAAAATGGGATAAGTTAAATGAAAAACCAGATCCCCGTCTGCAAAATATAATAGATAGAGCATAACCATTAGCAACTAATTAAAAAATAATTATGGCAAATCCTTACGGGGATGAAATAGCTCTGAACTCATCAGGGCTGGAAATTCCAACTTCTGGATTAGAAAACAAACTTCTTGATTCTACGGAATCTGATGATATAGATCAATCAATTTTAGAAGAATTTGATTCAGATGAACCAGAAACAGTAACACCTGAACCAGTAACACCTGAACCAGTAGTAGAGGCTTCACCTCAATCTCCAACTACTCAACCTGATATGTCCACACGTGAAAAACGTAAGGCATATTGGGCAGGGTATAATGAAATAAAAAATCTTGCTGATGATGATCCTGCAAAGGATGCTTGGGCAATGGAAAATTATGGCATGAATTATAAAGATTATGACATATATAAGAACCCAGACAAGCATAAAAGCATTGCAGAATTATTAAAATCAAGGAGTCTTCTTTTTAACCAAGAAGCAATGATGTCTCCTGCAGTAGGTACTATGGATTGGATCTCTGATTTCAGTTCATTTATCACAAGAGGTAAAGCTAAAATACCTAAAGTACCTAAGTTTGAAGATCAAGGTGCTCAAGCATTTAGAGATTTATCTTCTCTTGTAATACCTTTTTATTTTACAAAAGGTAAGTCAATGGCTGCCTTTGGAAATATACATAAATCAGGTGTAGCAGCACCTTGGTTAGTACGTTTAGGAAACAACCCTGTCTTTTCTCGCTTTGCAAAAGGTGGTTTAGACTTAGGTGTAGGTGGTTTTACAGATTTTATAAATAAAATTAATGCACAAGATGATACCTTAGCTACTGTTTGGAGAAAAGAAAAATGGTGGGGATGGGGATTAATACCAGAATCATGGGATTCAGATGGGAAAAGTGCAAATGAAAAAACTAAGCTAAATGTATTAGAAGGAGTAAGATTAAGTTTCTTTGCTTCTCTTGCAGAAGGTGTGATTAAACTAACTAGAGCTGGTAGAAGCACTAAAAATGTAACTAAATACTTAGCTGAAGGAAGTACAGATCAGAAGGCATTAGATAAAGCTACTATCGATCCATTAGATTCTAAAGTATATAATACTGATAATCCTGTCGAAGAAGCTCTAAGAAGATCTGATGATAAGTATGTTAGAGACTTAAATGAGATAGGTGATTATGCAAAGAAAAGTGGAGATATACCTGACACACCTACAGTAGGAATTCATAAAATTAATGATGAATTACGTACTGGACAGATTGTTAAAGATACAGATGGTATACTAGGTGTAGCTAAACGACAAACTGAAATAGCCCAGAATATAGGATCTTCTCAAGGTAGTTTAGGTACTACTATTACTGAGGCTTTCCGTAAACTTGCTAGAGAACCTGAAGAGATTCAGAAACGAACTCTTATTAATACTTTAAGAAAACAACTTGCAGTTGGTCCTTATAAGGTTGAATTAGCTAATGGTAAAAAGTTATCTTGGAAACAGATAAATCAAGAAGGTACTATTTTAGCAGAGATTATTTCTGATCCTACCTTACCTAGAGGTGAGCTGGTTAAAATTTTAAATAACTTTAAGACTACAGTAAACGGATTTAAAAAAGCTAATGCTGTTGCATATAATGCAATGTCAAAATCTTCTATTAAATTATTAGATGATTTTGCTGATCTTACTAACCATAAAGCTAGTGCTTATTTTATTACTTCAGAAGCAGGACAAATAGCTAATATAGCTGAAGGTGCTAGATATATGGATGGCACTACTGCTATAGGTAGAGCCAATGAATTGATCTTAGATCGATTAGAACTCTTTGAAATAGAAACAGGTATTGTTGATTTCAACTGGAAGGGTAGAGAATCTTTAATTGCAGCATTAGAAGGTAATCCTAAGAATGTTAATAAACAATTAAAGAACTTAAAAGATAATTTCGATGATAAATTAAGTGATATCATACCTAAAGCTAAACGATTCAGAGCAATGTTGGCGGATATACAAGAGAATAATCCTGAATTTGCTAGAGCTATTAGGTTAGCATATGAATTCTCAGAGGGTGATGTACAATCTATTAAAGGTTTAAACAAATATATTGAGAATACTTTTGGTAGTCTTAATAAAATTATTGTAGATGGAGCTCCAGAGATACCTTCTTTAGTTAATAAAGCTATGATGACCAATATATTCAACTCTATGTTGTCTGCTATTGGTACTCCTATTAAAGCTATGACTGGTAACTTTGGTGGTTTTATAGCTGAACCTGCTCATGTGTTTTATGGTGCTTTAAGAAGTGGTGATTTACATCAATTACGTAGAGCATCCCATATGTATTTTGGATTTACTGATACCTTCCAAAAAGGTTTTGGGTATATGGGTAGAGCTTTTAGAAAAGCTTCTACTAATCCAGAAGAAATAGCAACACTATTTAGAGAAGATCTTCGTATAGAAAAGTTAAAAGGATTAGAACTTGCTGAAGAAATAGCTAATGCAGCCGCTTCTAAAGGTGAGTTTGGACCTCAAAGTATGCTTAGTGTATATAAGGAATTAGAAGCCCTAGGAGGCGATCCTGTACTTAGATTTGGTCCTAATGCTATGACAGCCTTAGACGGTTTCACTGAAGCTACACAAAAAGTAGCACAAGATCGAGGAATGGTCTTTGACTTTTTAAGTGAAAAATTTCCTGATGGTAATTGGAGCAAGAAACAATGGGATGAAGCATATAAAGATTTTTGGAAGAAAGGATGGGATGAGGATGGGAATATAAGTCAATCAGCTGTAGAATACTCAAGACGAGAGATTGCACTTAACTTAGATACACCATTAACTAAACGTTTAAATCCATTACTTAGAAGATTTCCAATAGCAAGATCAATATTCTGGTTCCCAAATACCCAGATGAATGCCTTGACTATGTTTGGTAAATATTCTCCAAGAGTTGGTTTAGAAGGTAAATCAATAGGAGCGAATTTTGCTGGAGAATATGCAGAATTATTTGGACCAATGGGGAACAAAACATTATCAAACTTCACACCTAACGAAATACAAAGTATACTTGCTAAACGTGGTATAGATATGTCTGGTGATTATATGGCTAAGTTTAATCATCTTAGAAATAAAATCAGAGGACGTGTTGCTACTGGTAATTTAGCAGTTATGGGAGCTTGGATGTTATTCAGTCAAGATCGTATTAGAGGAGATGGTCATTGGGATAGACAAGTACAAAAAGTTCGAGATAACCAAGGGTATGCTAAACGTACATATCAAGGTCTAGATGGTAAATGGCATAGTTATGAATTCTTAGGTCCAATGGCTGATTGGGTTGCTATGACGGTAAATGTTATGGATAACTTTGATTCAGTATCTACTACTACTCTTGAAAAATTTGGTAAGAAAATGGGCTTTATAATAGGTGCAAGTATTACTGATAGATCTCTATTAGGTGATATTGAGCCTCTATTTGGCGTCTTAGCAGGTAACGGTAATGCCGCTGCAAGATGGGCTGGGCCTTTAACTAACGCTATGTATCCATTAGCTGGTTTTAGAAATGAAATTGGTAAGGTTATGTATGGTGAATTAAGAGAAGTAGAGAAAGGTGATCTAGCTGATATGATAAGGAATAGAAATAATTGGTTAGATATATTTGACCATGACGGTGCATTACCTAATGTAGTAGATTTTGTAACAGGCAAACCAGTAAACAAACAAGGTGGTAGTTTCTGGAGTAGAGTGAAGAATACTTATTCTCCATTTAAATCATACGAAGCTCCAACTAAAGAAGGTCAATTCTTGATGGATATTGAATATAGTGTCTTACCTCATTTCAATGTATCCCCCGGTGGAGTACCCTATACTACAACTGAAAAAGAAGAACTTGGAACTCTTATGGGTCAAGATGGTTACTTCCATAGTGAATTACAAAAAATTATGAGAAGTGCTGATAGAGTAGAATTTGACGATCCTAATGGTAAAACTATTAAAGGATTTGAAAATGTTCTACGTTATATAAGATCCAAAGGTTATAGTTCTGAAGATGTACCTGAATTTTCTAGAATTAGAAGTAGACTTAATATAGCATTAAGAACAGCAAAATCTAGAATTATTAATCGTATTTCAAATTCCAATGAAATTAGGAACCGAGAAAGAGAAAAATTACAGAAAAAGAATGCTGGTCGGAATCAGGATTTAGATAAAATTAATCGGATACTTCAACTAAACAAATAACTAAATGGCACATGCAAGCGTAACAAAATCATACTCCGCAATTCATGGCGGTGTAGCAAATACATATAGTTACTCCAGTAATTTTGATGTATTCAAAGGTAGTGAAGTAGTAGTAACGTTAGATGCAGTTGATCTAACATTTACAGCTTCTACCATAAATGAATCCGCCTCCCCACGTGAATATACCGTAGATACATCAGCTAAAACCATACATATTGGTGGAGCTACTTTATCTAGCGGTACAATCATAATAAGACCTAATACAGATTTAGGTGCTCCTACAGCACAAGCTATCTATTCTGCAGGTTCTAGTATAACAGCAAGTGATCTTAATAATAATCAGACTCAGCTTCTACGGAAGGCTATGGAGTATGATGAAAATAAGCTGTCAACGACTGGTGATACCATGACGGGTCACCTGACAATGGGTGAAGACACGACAATTATATTTGAAGGTGCAACAGATGATGGGTATGAGACTACTCTTACAGTAGTTGACCCTACAGCTGATCGTACTATTACCTTACCTAATGTAACAGGTACGGTAGTAACGACTGGAGATACAGGAACTGTAGCAACTGGTATGATAGCAGATGATGCAGTTGATAATGATAAATTAGCTAATTCTATTGTTTCTGCTATATCTGCTAACACATCTAAAGTAACTAATGCAACTCATACTGGAGATGTAACTGGAGCTACATCATTAACTATTGCAACTGGTGCAGTTAACTCAGCAAAAATAGCCAACGGAGCTATTGTAAATGATGACCTAAATGCTGCTGCAGCTATTGCTCATACTAAACTTGCAGCAGTACCTGATGGCCAAGTAATTGTAGGTAGTGGTTCTACTGTTCCTACAGCTGTGGCTATATCAGGTGATGTAACTTTAGCTAATGATGGTGCGGTAACGATTGCATCTAATGCAGTTGAGATTGGTATGATAGGTTGTGAGCAGACAACTATCTCTGATAGTGACTCTCATGTTCCTACATCAGGAGCTGTTGTAGACTATGTTAGTACTCAACTTGCTACAGTAGGTGGCTTTGAAACTATTGCTACTGATGCAGCATTCCCTAACTCTCAACCAGCTAGCGGTATTATAGTTAGTATAGCTGATGCTGGTGGTCTTGTAGTGAATGGATCTGGTGTTAGTACTACAGGTAGAACTGTTGGTGCTTCTACAGTAACAATCAATGGTATAAATTCTCAATTCTACAGCACAACTGTTGCTGCTGGAGTTGCCTTTATGGTAGAATCTACGGGTTCTGGGCATATTTATAATTATCATAAAGCAACACTTAAAGAAGCTGACTTAATAAACCTAAGTTCTGATATAGATGACTTTGGTAATAGATATCGTATAGCAAGTTCAGAACCGGGATCTGATAATGATGCTGGTGACTTATACTTTAATACTTCAACCGATAAGATGAACGTCTATGACGGTTCCTCATGGGGAGAAGTAACATCAACAGGTGACTTTAAGATACTTGTATTAACAAATCAGAATACAACCGATGCTCCTACTTATAATAGTACTGTTGTTGCATATGATTTAAAAGAAGGTACAACTGGTGGTAGTGCGGCAGCTGTAACTACTGCAGCACAACTTATAATTAGTGTAAATGGTGTTATACAGAAACCAAATGCTGGAACTAATCCTTCTGGTTTAGATGGTTTCGTATTATCAGCATCAGATGAAATTACATTCTGTGCTGGACCTCCTAGTGGTGCTGATGTATTTGTTATGCAATGTGGATCAGCTGTTACTATCCCTACACCGGGAGATAATACAGTTACATCTGCTAAGATTGTAGATGGAGCTATATTAAATGCTGATATAAATGCTTCTGCAGATATTGCAGGTAGTAAGTTAGCAGATGATTCAATAGCTGAAGTTAAGTTAGATATACATGCAGCCCCTAGTGGAACAGATAAATTCCTTAAGTATACCAGTAATGGTATGGAATGGGTAGTACCTAGTTATACAACTAATACTAATACCCAACTAACAGAAGAGCAAGTAGAAGACTTTGTAGGTGGTATGGTGACTGGTAATACTGAAACAGGTATTACAGTAACATATGAAGATAGTGATGGAACCTTAGATTTTGTTGTAGATGATGCTACAAAACTTCCATTAGCTGGAGGTACAATTACTGGACCTTTAGTTATTAATGATAGTGTCCAAGTAGAAATATTAGCAAGTGTTTCTTCATCAAATAGTATTACTTTAGATATGGGTGCTGCTTGTCATCATTCTATAGCTTTAGCTGAGAATACAACTTTTCAAGATCCAAGTAATGAAGTAGTTGGGCAATCAGGTTCAATCATAATTACACAGGATGCCTCTGGTTCGAGAACTGCTGCATGGAACTCAGCTTTCAAATGGGCTGGAGGTACAGCTCCTACTCTATCAACTGCAGCTAATGCTGTAGATAGAATAGATTATTTAGTCGTAGCCGCTGGTAATATACATGCGGTAGCTAGTTTAGCGATGGCGTGATATGTTTGATACAATGAGAATGGGTGCCAGTGCGGCTGGTGCCTATGAAATAGAACGATCTTTAAGGTTTAATGCATCAGATAGCGCAAATCTAACTAGGACATCAAGTGGTACTAGCACAACATTTACATATTCTTTGTGGATAAAAAGAAGCTGTAATCCATCAGATTATGAATATATATTCAGTATGGGTAATCAAGGTTTTTCTTTTCACAGCACTAATGATACTTTTTATCTTTATGATGGATCAAATTTAAACGAATCTACGGCTAAATTTAGAGATCCTAGTGCTTGGTATCATGTAGTAGTACAGATAAACTCAGGCGTAGCAACATCATACATTAATAATGCTCAGGTTCATAATGCAGTTGGAAGTGGTTTTACATTAACTACAGGTTCAAATGAAACAAGGATAGGTAGTCATGCATCAAGTAATTTTTATTACAATGGCTATATGACAGAGATCCATTTAGTAGATGGCTCAGTAGTAGCACCCTCATCATTTGGTGAAACAAATGCAGATACAGGACAATGGATTCCTAAGAAATATGCTGGCAGTCATGGGACAGATGGATTCTATCTTAATTTCTCCGACAATTCAAACACTACAGCTGGTACATTAGGAGCTGATACTTCAGGCAATGGTAATAACTTTACCCCTACTAACCTCGGAACTGTTGATTCCATGGTAGATACTCCAAGTAATAATTGGTGTACTTTAAATCCTTTAAATGAAGATTATGCAAGTAATGGTACATTTAGTGAAGGAAATTTAAAGTACGATAGTACATCAGCTAATCATCGAAATACCGCAGGGACTATAGGAATGAAGTCTGGCAAATGGTATTTTGAATTTTGTAACCCTACTTTAACTGATGGAAGTAAATCTATTTGGGCTGGAGTAGTTGCATCTGATGCAGATCTAACAGCACAAAGAACTACAGGCATGTGGCATGTTGGTGCTAGTAGCGGTAGATTCCTAGTAAGAGATGGCACAGCAACTGATTTTGGTAGTGCAATAGCCGCAGATAGTGTAATCCAAGCTGCTGTAGATATGGATAATAGTAAGCTTTGGATTGGTATAAATAACACTTGGTATGGTTCGTCTAGCGATGATACAGATGGCAACCCAAGTACAGGTGCAAACCCAACAGATACTATTGCTGCTGCTGATATACCAGATGGTTATTTATATCCTTCAGCGGGTGGATATGATTTAGAAATTGTATTCAATGCAGGTCAAGATTCATCATTTTCTGGTGAGAAAACAGCACAAGGTAATACAGATGGTAATGGCTTAGGAGATTTCTATTATACTCCTCCAACAGGATTCATGGCTTTATGTACATCAAACCTACCTGAACCAACAATCCTAAAAGGTACTGATCATTTTGATACAAGTTTATGGGCTGGAAATGCCGGTGATCAAGATATTACTGGTTTAAGTTTCCAACCAAATATGGTTTGGGATAAATGTAGAAGTACTACACATGACTGGCAACGGTGGGATTCAGTTAGAGGAGTAGAGCAAGCCTTAAGACAAGATGGAGACCCTGAAACAGAATGGGATGATGGTTTAGTTGCTTTTAATTCAGATGGTTATTCTTTTGGGTCTAACTCAAGGAACAACGGAAGTGGACACACCTATCTTGGTTATGCTTGGAAAGAATCAGCTTCAGCAGGTTTTGATATTGTTAGTTATACAGGTAATGGATCAGCTCGAACAATAAGTCATAGTTTAGGTGTTGCTCCTGAAATGATTATAATTAAGTGTCGAAGTGAATCTCAAGCTTGGAAAGTAGGTCATAAACATTTATCTGGAAATAATTGGACTTACAGATTAATTTTTTCTGACAATAGTGACCAATACGATGCAGCAGATTTCAATGATACAGCTCCTACTTCTTCAGTTTTTAGTGTAGGTACGGATGACACAGTAAATAAGGATACAGCAACTTATATTGCCTATCTATTTGCAAGTGTCGAAGGGTATAGCAAGATAGGTTCTTATGAAGGTAATGGCGATACCGATGGTCCTTTCTTGTACTGTGGATTCAAACCAGCATGGTTTATGGTTAAACGTATAGATGCTGATCATAACTGGCATATAATTGATAGTAAAAGAACAACTTATAATCCGACAAGATATTACATAATGGCCAACTCTAATGCTCAAGGTTTAGATAGCGATGGTGCTGTCCCATTTGATTTCGTTTCTAATGGAGTCAAATTAAGAGATGATGGTAATGCTGCTAATAATAGTAGCGGTACGTATATATACATGGCTTTTGCTGAACGACCATTTAAATACGCTAATGCACGATGACACAATTTAAACTAGATGGAGTTGTTCTCAAACTCGACTTACCTTTTACGTCAAGAGGAATTAAATATCCAGCGAATTGGCTAAGGCTAAATACACTGGAACAGAAAAAGGCAATAGGAATTACGGAGGAAACTGATTAATGGCAAATGCACTAACAAAAATTAAAGCTGATGCCTTAACAGCTGATCTAATTGATGAAACAAAATTGGCAGATAACTCTATAGATTCAGAACATTATAATGATGGATCTATAGATAATGCACATATTGCTGATGATGCTATAGATAGTGAGCATTATGCAGCTGCAAGTATAGACAATGAACACCTAGCAAATAATGCTGTAGATACTGATGAAATTGCAGATGATGCTGTTACTCTTGCTAAGATGGATGCTCTTGCTAGAGGTAAACTTATAGTAGGAGACTCCTCTGGTAATCCTTCAGCATTAGCAGCTGGTAGTGATAACTATGTTCTTACTATGGATTCCAATGGTGATGCCGGTTGGGAAGCTGCAGCAGCTGGTGGTAAGATCCTTCAGGTTCAAACCGTTCAATCAACAGCAAGCTTAACTGCAACTGATTCAAGTTTTACTAATTGGTCCCCACTAGATAGAACATTTACACCTACAGCATCAGATAGTACTTTATTTATTGTTACTGCTTTAGGACATGTTAGAGCAAAAGGCACTGATGATCCTATTACTTATGTAGCTTTAACTAGTAATGATAATTCTAGTAGGTTATGGGAAGGAACTGTCGCAAGCCAAGCAAGTGGAGGAAGTGTATCAAACACAGAACTTGATGCCAGCTATACTAATGTATGGACAGAGGGTGCTGGCAGTACAAGCGAAAGAACTTATAAAATATATTATAAATTAGGTAGAGGTAGTCAATTGATGATAAACGGTAATAGTGGTACTTCTTCATCATTAACAGTAATAGAGGTAGCAGCATGAGCATAACTAATTTTGACGCTATTATTTCTTTACGTCCAAAAGCACAATTTGCACTTAATGACGATGTCTTGGATTGGCATGATAAAACCCAAACCAAACCAACTGATTCAGAGATTGCTGCTGAAAAGACTAAATTAGAAACAGAATATGCGGATAAAAAGTATCAAAGAGATAGAGCAGCCGAATACCCTAGGTTGGTAGAGCAGCTAGATGATATTTATCATAATGGTATAGATGCATGGAAAGCTACTATCAAAAAAACAAAGGATAAATATCCTAAGAGCTAATGGAAATACCTAGAGTAACCCTACCCAAGGCTCTAGATATTCCTCAGCTATACCTCAGACAGCCTACAGCGGACGTTCCTGCCTTCCAACCCATCGTAGTACCTCCAGCTGATTTGGAGCCCCCTGAAGAGGTAGAACCAGAAGAAACTACAGAACAACCAGAACCACCTACTCTAAAGATTCCGGTTATTGATATTAAAATGCCAATACCGGAAACAGCGGTAGTAATAACGGCTGTAACAACAGCTGTAGTGGCAGTGGCAACTACCTCTGTTACTCAAACCTTATTTGAACCAATTAAAAAGAAAGTTCAAAAACAACTACAAACTAAAGTCAATAAATGGAAGGAAAACCGGAAGAAAAAAAAGGACTTATTGACCGAATCAAAGGAACAAGAGGAGAATTTGAAGAAGAACAAATAGCCCTCCTTTCTACATTCGTCAGACTTGGCGTTGTTGTTTGGGCTGGTTTTATAATAACCCTCAATTACGTTGAGCTACCTGGGAATATTATTAAGAAATCTGGTAGTTCTGATATCACGTTCGTTGCTAGTATATTTACAGGAGCACTGGCCAGTTTTGGCTTGAACACAGCTAACTCTAAAGGTAAAGCAGCACCTGTTAATTGTCCTATGTTAAAGAAAAAGGAAGAATGAAAAAATGGATTTTACTCTTCCTACTGGCATCACCCACGGTAGCAAGAGCAGAGCTCGTGACCCCACAATTCACTCAGGGGTCCATGAACTCAACAACAACAACGACTCAAGAGATCGTGGAGGAGATAACCACCACAACTTATGGATCAGCTTTAAATTCATGGGATGGAATCAATATCACTCATACTTCAACAAGTTCTGGAGGAATACTAGACTCAGATTCCGTCTTCACGATACATACAGTTGGCGATCCCTTCTCATTAGAAGTAGTGACAAGAGCAGCCAGCCAAGTATTATCCGTAACAGAGATAGAAAGAGAAATCGACACTACCTCTACTACAGTCTCCTTATCAGTCTTCTCACAGTAGGATGCACTCCTGCATATGCTGAAGAAGGTGAGACAAACAACACTTCAAACCCAGTAGCGGCTGCAACGGGCAATGTGACCAACCAAGCCGTGCAATTCCAAAATAATGGTGCTCCATCTAGACAACACTATGGTCCAAACATAAGTTGTAATGGTAGTACCATGACCTTCTCTCCTTTCTATATGGGGAATCATACAACACCCTTTGATGATGCAATGGATCAACAGAGCTACACAGTAGCAGAAAACTGGGGATTCCAAGTTAACTTTATGATTCCTCTAGATCAGAAAGGATTAGAACGATGTAGATCTATAGCAAAGCAGCAACATGAGAAGATGAAGTTAAACTATGAATTAGTTAGAATCGATAATTGCGCTAAACTGCAACAAAAAGGTTTTATGCTACTTCCCGGTTCTCGTGTTTATCATATGTGTAGTGATGTTATACCTATAGCTGCTTATAAGAAAGCAGAAAAAAAGGTTCTTGAATGTAAAGAACCACCAAAGCCTTGGTACAAACCTTGGCATAAACCCAATAAATGCCCCCTAAACAAATGATCTTATTAATCAAGCCCATCCTATTCGCCTTCTTGAAGTCAGATTCAGTGAAGAAGCTAGTAGTAGACCTATTAGAAGCTTATGTCGCTAGAACTGATAATAAGTTAGACGATCAAGCACTCAAAATTGTAAAAGAAAAACTATTCTCCTAAATCATGAACGTAAAGCAATTACAAGAAAATCTCGAAGCACGTTGGGATAGCCTAAGTCCAACAGGTCGTCAAAAGTTTATCGATATAATAAACCAGGAAAAAGGGAAGAAGAAAACACGTTCTGGAACACCTCTAGCCCAGAAGAAAACAACAGCTAAGAAAAAAACTAGAAGAACATAATGGCTAAAGCCACAGAACAACAGTTCAATGAGTTACATAACCTCGTCACTTCTGAATTCCTTAAACGGGTTAAGAGTGGTGAGGCCACTACTCAGGACTTAAAAGCAGCCTGCGATTGGCTTAAAATAAATGATGTAAGTGGAGTTGCTTACGATGGGAATCCATTAGATAAGTTAAATAGAATCATGCCCAAAGTAGATCCTGAACTAGTCAATAGGAGGCTATATGGCCAAAGAAGGTAGGTACGCAAATGGTGCTAAGAAATCTAGTGCTAAAGCTGCCATGCAAACTAAAAAAGCTAAGACAATCAGAAAGAATGCTGATAACTTACGAAACGGTTTGAAAAAAGCTGGTGTCAAAAAACCTGCAGGTACTGAAGCTGGCCATAGTTCAAAAGGTAAGTCTGTAAATGGACAAAAAGGTGGCTGGGAAAAGAGATCAAAGAATAGAGCAGTAGAAACTAAGAATAAAGGGAAGAAGTAATGAGTTATATCGGAGGTCCATTACCAGGTAAGGAACGAGATGAAGAGTATCCACAAGATATTGGTAAAGAAACTTTTCAAAAAGGGGTACAACGTTTATCAGATACTTATCAAAACTTACCTGAACCATTCAGAGAAACTGTATCTGAAGTAGGCAGAGCTGGCGGTGAACTCATTGGTGGCTTTGCTGAAATGAATAGAGAGGCTCGTAAATCTAATGTATTAGGTTTAGGACCATTAGATCCTTTGATTGGGGTTACAAAAGTCTATGATAAAGCAATAGAAGGTGTCTCAGCTGTTACAGGTATTTATAGAGGTTATTTTGATGTAGCTGATTTTTTAATTCCTTTTACTCCTACAGCATTGAAGGCTGCTAAAAGTTTTGGTAAAGCAAAAAAGGTTGCTACAGTAGTTGATAAAGTATCTGATGTTAGTAAAGGTGCTCAGTTTGCTTATAAAGTAGAACAGTTGAAACCTGGCCCTACTAAACCCTTGGCAGATTTCTTATCGCAAGATTTAGGTGAAGCTATGTTTCTTAAAAATACTATATCTGAACAAGCTTACACTGTAGCTAAAAAATCATATCCTTTAAGAAAGATTAATAAATGGAACAAAATTATAACAGATGTAACTAAAACAGGAGATGAGATGCGGAGAGCTTCTGCAGCTTTCTTAACAAGTGGTTTTGGTCCGGGTGACTATAAACAATTTAGTAAATATATATCTAAAAATTGGGGTGGCCCAATAACTTCAGCTATTACAAATATTCATCATGTAGGATTTTTAGAAAAATTTAAACGTATACCTACAGCTCATGGCTCTTTCCAAACTATTAAAAACGCTGCTAAAACAGGACAATTATTAGAATCTCCTATTGTAATGCAATTGCGTAAAATGGGTGTTGAACTTGGTAATTTTGCCCAAAATACTGCAGATGTTTTAGAAACACTTACTACTGGAAGTAGAAATTTTAAAGTCGATGCGGTATTTGATCAATTTGAAGGAACATTAAATAGACAAACTATTGATGATATGTTCCAAGGAAGTTGGATGGAAAAAGGTATTGGAGATATATCAGATGCAACTAAAGGTGATATGGATGCTTTCCGCTCACTGCGCAAAGAGTTTCCTAAGACAAAGGGAGAAGTATTTCCTCAAAGTTCTATTGAAACATCGACTCAATTGAAAGGAGATAAATTTCCAACAATAAAAATTAGAGATCCTAATATTCCTTTTGATAGGAGAAATCCTAAGCTTGGTGTTATCGAAGAATGGAAACCTAAAGATTGGGATGAGTGGGAAAACCGTTTTGAAATAGTATCTGAAAAATTAGGCATTAAAAATAAATATAATAGAAAAGCAATAAGAATACCTAGTAAACTTGATATCTATAGTAATGATCATTCAAATGTTCATGCTTTAACAGAATTAGCTGAGAAAACACCGGGTAATCCAGTTTACGAAGCTCAACAAGCTGTTATAAGTGGTAAAGTTAAAAATATGGATATAGATAAAGCTACAAAGCTACAATATAACTCTCTTAATTCTGCGGAAAAAATCTTAGGAAATGTATTACAAAGAAGAGTTAAAAAAGTAGTAGAATTATTTGAAGAATTAAATCCTGGGAAATTGTTTACTGATTTATTACCAGAAGAACAACAAATATTCTTTAGAGCAAATGTAAATGAAATTGCAGTAAAAGGTGGTTTTAGAGATAAAGCTTTAACATTACCACAAGCTTTAAAACCAGTTAAAGGTGATTTGACATTATTAGAAAATATATTTGGTTTTACTCCACAAACATTTTAATATCAATATTATATGACTAACGTCCTAACCGCCTTACAAGACGACTTTAAGCTGTTCCTACAAGCTCTGTGGGAACAACTTGACTTACCCTCCCCAACTCGTGCCCAATACTCAATCGCAGACTATCTTCAGAATGGACCTAAACGCCTTCAAATTCAAGCTTTCCGTGGAGTTGGAAAGAGTTGGATCACAGGAGCCTTCGTCCTCTGGACTCTCTTTAAAGATCCTGAGAAAAAAATAATGATTATATCCGCATCAAAAGAACGTGCGGATAACATGTCTATCTTCCTACAAAAACTAATCATTGAAACCCCATGGCTAAATCATCTTCGACCGAAAGCAGACGATTCACGCTGGAGTCGCATCAGCTTCGACGTAAACTGTTCACCTCACCAAGCCCCAAGCGTAAAGTCGGTGGGCATCACTGGACAGCTAACAGGAAGCAGAGCAGATTTAATGATTTTGGACGATATAGAAGTTCCTGGAAACTCCATGACGGAGTTGATGCGTGAGAAGTTACTTCAACTCTGTACAGAAGCTGAATCCATCCTTACGCCGAAAAACGATTCTCGTATTATGTATCTCGGGACTCCTCAGACTACTTTTACTGTTTATCGTAAGTTGGCAGAGCGGAGCTATCGACCATTTGTTTGGCCAGCCCGATACCCCAAGAAGCTTTCCCAGTATGAAGGACTCATAGCCCCTCAACTACAGGAAGATATAGATATGGGTGCCGACATCGGCGCCTGTACTGACCCTGATAGATTTGGAGAGGAAGATTTAATAGACCGTGAAGCTTCGATGGGACGCTCGAACTTCATGCT
>Ga0208790_1000328_pt1 | contig 24014 bp, 47 predicted proteins | sample 10_taG_FD_184083 | JGI IMG/M metagenome (GOLD analysis project Ga0208790, IMG submission 184083) | Marine viral communities from the Subarctic Pacific Ocean - 10_ETSP_OMZ_AT15264 metaG (SPAdes) (version 2) | ecosystem: Environmental > Aquatic > Marine > Oceanic | place: Pacific Ocean | collected... | reverse complement strand
AACTTCTGCCTTGTCATGGTTGTCACAGTTTACCGCGTATTTATGATTAATCAAAGCGATGATGGCATGGACGTTGATTGCATCCACAAGAGTATCATTCATATCTTGTGCTTGATTGCTGAACATCAGTTTACTCTCCAACCACATTTATTGCAAAAGGATTCCCATGCAAAGATCCAAGTGTATCCGCAATTCCCGCAAGGGCTGCCAGCACTGATTTCGTTTATTCTCATTTTTCGTCTTTCTTGATTGTTTCTATATATAGTATAGAAGGATTTTGACCATTTGTCAAGGGGAAAATGATGTTGAATGAAGCTTTTTTTAGCGGAACTCAAGTGGGCGGCAAGCCCAAATAACAAAAGTTATAGCAAGAATCACGGCGGAGCCAATAAGGACATAGCCCAATATTTTACGACATTTCATCATAACACTATTCTCGCTTTGTCAATCGTTTATTTTGCGACTGTGTGAATTGCTTTTTGGTGAGACCTATTAGGTCGCCGTGGCCATCTTCAGCAAAAAACTTGTAAGTCCCTTTATTGAGACTAGTTTTAGGAAAGCTCTTCATCATAGTTCTCCTGTGCTGTCTCCACTAGAAGCCACGTAGGCTCATCATCGTATACAGCATAACCTCGAAGCTCCAAATATTCTTGGAGTGCGGATCTCTCCATTGTCTCGAAGTGTTTGCGGTTGGCGTAAACATATGCGCCGGTATGAGTTTCTAAAAACATTATTCTATCTCGTCTGTCAGCCAGTCTTTAGCCAATAGGGCAAACAAGACTGCAAAAAATATACTAAAAAATCCCACTGATTAATCTACCAAATCAGCACTAGTGCGGGCTCGTCCAACATGGACAGAAGTTGTTTGAGACCGGTAGCCCCAATTGCCATTTGCAGTGTAGTCCCTCAAGATTTTTGAACCGCTGTCGGGACAAGTATCCCCGATAAGCAGTCCGTAAGAATACAGAGTCTTTCCATCTGTGGTGAAACAACCGCCATGGTTGCTTGCTGGCTTACCTTCGGCCCAATAGACTGGTACAAGGTGATTTCTAACTTTGGTCATTTTCATAACCTTTCACAATAAGTGGTGCAACATAAACTGCTGCTATTAAAACAATGCCCGCTACCAAGCAGGCAGCACTAAGAATTTTTTGGCGAATCATCTTTGATTCTTTTGATTGCTTCTATTAAGTCTAATCTATCACGACTAGGAAAAGAAGACAAGATCTTTGTTCGTCTTGGGTGAGGAAACTGAATTAAGTGTCGAGCTATGCGACGGATGGATGCTGGTGACATATTAATATCCTAAAAGATTCCTGTGAAGAACTCTTTGATTCCTGTGAAGAACTCTTTGATTCCGTCAAAGCCGATTGTGGCTCCTGCTGCAAAAAGTGCAACTACTAAACAGATTTTACCAATAAAATCAAACATATTTTTGGCCTTTCTGGCTCACGAATTATCGTGGTGTCCTACGTAAATGCTTCTTGCGGGTTGGCAGTCTGCAACGTCAACCCTGATAGGGTTCTTTTTTGTGTTATCGAATAATTTCAAGTTAGCAAATACCTTCTTGTTTTTTTCGTCTAGCTCCAAGCCCACAACGCGGGCAAGGTATTTTATACCGATCGAAACAACAACTCGGTCGCCGGTCTTGATTCCGTTCGGATTCCATTGTCCAAACAGTTTTTCGAGGTCTCTTCGCGAAGTCATTGTTATTTCCTCAGTTTCTTGTTTACTATATATATATAGTATATCAGATATTTAATGATTTGTCAAGCAAATTCTAACCTAGAAAACTTAATTTTTTCACCGTATTCTTCAATAAGTTTCTTTTTCTTTTTTTCGCAGATCTTCTTGAGCGCGTAGATGTGTTGCTTTGGCTCTTTCTCTATTCTATATGAAAGATGATATATCATTTGCTGCTTATTATCTCCAAGCTACCTGTTGTCGTCCAAAATGTTCCATAACCATCAGACCAGCTGACTCTAACTGTGGGGCTGTCACGCGAGCCATCGCTATAGTTGATGTGGTTGATTTTCACGACAAGTCCAATGAGGACAGGTCCGTCGGGGCGGTTTCGTTTTCTTACCAAATCACCGACTTTCACTCTTTTTGTCCGTCCTGTGACAAACTTACTCCACTTGGCTCTAAGTGGTTACCTTTTGTCTCTCCATTTATCAAACACTCTAATTCCACGAAATTCCCCTTTATTGCGACGTTCGCAAAATGTTCACAGTTATCTTCCAACATAGTATCTCTGTTGTAGACCGTACATAAACTAGACTTAGATGTGGGGATTGCTCTACAATAAACACAGTTCTCACAAAGGTGCTTCACCAAGTCACCGACTTCCACTTATCACCTCAATCTGTTTGTTGTCTTCATGTAAATCTTGTTTCGTACCACAACTCCACAATATCGTATGCCTACCCCAACAGTGCCTTTTAATTACGATACCTACCCAATCCAAATAATAAACCAAATCACCGACTTTCACTGATAATCCTAAACACACTCTTCACAAACCAATCTGTGTCCGCTTTGGAGCTGCCAAAGAACCATATTAGGTATGGGTAGGGCCGGGCGGTGTCGAGGCCTATCACGAGCCCGATTTCGCCGCGGCAATGTCTCACCAAATCACCGACTTTCACTGACAACCTCCACGAACTGTTCATTCCACCGCTCTTTCGCACCAAGGTTTGTTAGCACCCAAATATCAGGATGAAGCGAGGGGCTTTGATTAATGTGTGTATACTCTTCACTATACCCGACCGAAAGAATAACGCCAGTGGAATTAAAGGCTATATACTCGGACTTGTATTTCACCAAGTCACCGACTTTCACTGATTACCTCGATTGTGCTAGGTTTTGACGCCAGGAAATCACCATTTTCCCAGCGCACAAAGAAATATATCGGATTCTTATCTATTATAATACCACATTTTCTATGCCCTGTCAAGTTTTTCATGGCTGGGTGGCCGCAAAGCATATGATAAACTTCCTCTGTCTCTGTCCACTTGACCAAGTCACCGACTTTCACTGATTAGCTCCATATTACTTTCGTGGCAGAACTCAATCTTGCCGTCAACCAACACATCATAGTAACCATCTTGTGCACAATTGAGAACCGCAGCTATTAACCCAAGACGCTTGATTTTCCAAGGGTCTAGCCAGCTTATCATGTCACCGACTTTCACTAACTAACTCCATCTGAATATTGCTTGCCCATGCGTCTGTCTTGCGGCCATCGGACCAAAGCACAGTGAGGCGATTGAATCCGTGCACGATAAGGACTATTCCAACATCATCAAAGTATCTCACCAAGTCACCGACTTTCACTGATAACCTCCAATTGATTCGACCAAACTTCTTGTGCTGGCCAGTGGAGCCATAAAACTTCAACAAGTCGTTGAAATGCAGGTCTGCACTCCGTTCTAAGCTCTGGTCCGGGGATGCGGGAATTAAGAACAAGTCCGATGTCGCTATGGTAGTTTCTTCTTCTCACCAAGTCACCGACTTTCATTAATTATCTCCAACTGATTGATAGCCCACTCATTTTGGATTGATCCCTCGCAAAACCAATGGACAATTGCAGTCTCTACACCCCAATGCCATCGGTCGATCACGATACCCATAGACTTCCTGTACTTTTTCCAGCCCTTGTCTTTTGGTATTACTAAGCTACCGACTTTCACTAATAACCTCACAATCTTTCTCGACATACTCTCTAGTAAACCAGGTAATGTGGCCAAAAGGACCCAACACCCGGTAAGTAACAACATCAGAATCATCGTTCTTTTCTAAAATTAGGCCCGCTTCTGGAAATTCTTTGTCTTTCACCAAGTCACCGGCTTTCACTGATTAACTCCAAGTCTGGTTTGATAGTCCAATACCATTTACCACTTGGATAAAGGACACGATAGTTGTTGAACATAATCTCTACGAGTAGACCTACACCAAACTCATAAGTCTCAACCAAATCACCGACTTTCACTGATTAGCTCCAAATCATGACCCCACGCAGGACCGTATAACACAGGAGAAAAAGGAACCGCCGTGTTCCACAGCACTTTGAAAAGTCGCCCTTCAAGCTCGTAAGCCCCAATACGACGCTGGACCTCTTCCACGATCAAACCTGCCTGCCCTCGTCTCTCGGGGCGGGAAGTTTCCACTAGATCACCGACCTTCACTGATTAGCTCCACAAAATTCGCGCCAAACTTTATATGGCTGAAGCCGGGGTTATCGCCAGCAACCAACAAGCGAAGGGTTTGCGAGGCGGAGAATGGGCTTTCTTCGATGCTTATTACAACACCAGCCTTTCCACCCCACCAGTAGTGATCATCTTCTGGTATTTTTACCAAGTCACCGACTTTCATTGAATCAACTCCAAGACATCTTTGAGTATATCTAACTCTTCATACATTTCTTCAGTATTAGTGCCTTGGCACCACACTACGAGGAAGGTGGGACAATCGTCTTCCGGTCGAATTTCTTGAATAATTATCCCTGGAACAATAGAATGCCAGGAATAAGCTCGAACAACCAAGTCACCGACTTTCACTGATTATCTCCAAAGTGTGCATCCGAAACATAAATCGACCTGAAGGGCCAACAATATGAACATCTGGGTTCGGGTTCCACACCATTTCTTCTTTAGTCTTGTGTTTTCCATTGTGCCCAAACGCCACCACAACACCAATCAGCGGTGGATTGGTACCATATTGTTTCACTAAGTCACCGACTTTCATTGATAACCTCCCACCAGCACATTTCCAGATCTTCATAAGTATATGTCTGCAAAGCTGGTTGAATCCGGGCATCTTGAAACAACACCTTTATATGTACACCGTCCATCGAAACAACCAAGCCAGTATATATATCTTCAAATTCAAAATCCACCAAGTCACCGACTTTCATTTGACTTCTCCGATTGTTTATATTATAATAATATCAGATACTTAGCCAAAAGTCAAGACTTATTTTTACTGATTACCTCCAACATATCAGGGCGGAATGGATAAATCTCACCACTAAGCAACACATTAAAAATAGATCGTTTAGTTACAGCATCATACACATTTGGCTTGATACTGACAATCAGGCCGATGATGCTTTCAGCTGAAATACATCTTACTAAGTCGCCAACTTTCATTGGTTGGCGCATCGGCTTTCATTGGCCGGCAACAGATCATAATCCCAAACGCTGTAGCTGACGGCTCCATCAAGCCACAAAACATCGAAAGAATCATTCTTGCGAGCTAATGGATCATCGGCTAACTTGTAAACAAGGCCTACTCGTTCTTTGAAGATGTGTATTACCAGATCACCAACCTTTATTTCCATAGCGTCACAATATGTCCAAATTCTCTGTCAAACATTTTAACCAAACCATCATAGTCGCCCATCATCATTACTTTTCTGATTGCAGTTATCCTTTGTTGTGAATAACCAAGGTCGCGACCAAGGACTGCAACTTGTTTCATTAGCGAAAACGCGTTTCCTTCGGGGCCATTAAGGTCTATTTCTATTCCTCTGATTGGTTTTTCTGCTCGCGAGCGAATCACTTTTCACCGACTTTCACTGATAACTCCTATGCTTGGGTGTCCTGGACAAAACCAGCCATTGCCATCTCCGGTTTGCCATATGATGAAGACGTGATTAGATGCAACTTGTTGAACGAGGCCGATGTCTACCGTAATACAATCAGCATACTCGGTATACCATTGCACCAGATCACCGACTTTCACTGATTAGCTCCAAATATCGTTCGTTCCATCGTTCTTTGTGTCCGTTAACCAATACCCAGATATCAGGATGCAGATCACAACTTTGCTCAGTGTCTGTATACTCTTCGCCGTATCCAACGGAAATAATTAAGCCAACAGAGCCGGTGCCGATATATCCTGCGATCCAGCGCACCAAGTCACCTACTTTCACTGATTAACTCCAGGGCATGATAGCTCCATACACAGTGGCCACTCGTAGTCATAACATGGATGTCTGGGTTCTCAAAGGGGCATTTCTCGTAACTCGGACTCCCGCCGTGGTAGCCGATTCCCGTTACAATACCTACAACCCCACGACCGGACAGCACTAAATCACCGACTTTCACTGATTATCTCACATTGGCTAGTCACCACACAGCGAGCAATACCGTCTTCTGTATCGTAAATCACCAATGTCCCACCTTCCAGGTTATTAGATAACACGACACCATGACTGTCGTCGAAGCGATACATGATATAATCGCCAGGTTTAATATAGTCACTGTATTTCATATTCTGAGTCCTTCCAAGCGCAAGACATTGCAGCTGCGGAGCATTCATCTAACACTATCTTTAGTCGGGTGTGCTCAGTGAGATCACAAAATGGGCCTGGCTTCGTATCGTCCTTGTTGAGCGTAATGGTCACAGCAAGGCCCATTATTAATCCCACAAAAAAGCAGAATAATTCCATTTTCATTTTTATTTCCTTATCTTCAGAATGTTTTACTTTTAGCTATTACCAGGGGCCGGCAACTACATTCTTGCTAGCTAGAGCTTCCTTGAGGGAGTCGAGCTGTTCTTGGTAGGCGGGAGTTAAAGACCAGAAAACGTCCATAGATTCTTCATCCATCTTTCCTTCAATCTTCCCTTCGCAGATACATGCTAACATATTACAATAAAGTGCAGATTGGGAAGGGTCGTCAAAAACACCTTTTTGAAAGGCAGAGACGATGTCGTGTAGAATATGCAACCCTTGCTTATTCACATTTTTCTTGGCGTCAGTAAAACTAATTTCGTCTTGATGAAACATTTGATATTCCTTAATTGTCTATATATAGTATAACACTTTTCCTTAGTAAAGTCAAGCACTTACTGAACTATTTATATTTATTTAATCCATACTGAGTTGGCTTAATATTCGTGGGATCGAAGTATACCAAACACTGCTCAGTGTGTAAGAAATGTAAAGCTCTATTAAAGGAGTTTTCCTCTATCTGGATACCCAGATCAGTACAATAGCTGCCAACGTCAGTATACACAGCCTCGTAAGTTGTTTGTTTTCCCGGCTCATAAGGGAGCGACTCCATTATTAATCTTTTGATTCTCTCTATCACAAACTTCTCTTCCTCCACCAATCATAGACAACAGAGGCAGTGAATATTGCTAGGGCCAAGCCACTAACATTTATAAAAAAATCAATCATTTTATTCTTCTCCATCTCGACCGTAAAGCCGGTCAATTTTCTTTTTTTGTACGTGTGCTTTGATTAACTGTTCAACCACATACTTTTTTAATTCTCTATCTCGCTCGTGGGAGCGTACAATCCTAGACACTAGAAAGGTCAGTATCCAGATTGATGCACAGGCAAAAATTACCCCGTCCATATCACTTCTGTTCCTCTATGGACTTCAATAATACTTGCTTCTGTGAGCAAATCTGTTCCGGGGAGGTACCAAATTGTTGGATCATATCCTCGCGACGAGCCGGTATACACAAAAGTTGCATGGTTAGCTGGCATATCCTGGAATCTCACTGAGAAAACACACCTATCAGGATAGTCTGAACCAGAAACATTACTCGACTTAAAAATTATACCAACTAGCTTAGTATTCGAGCTGCCTTTATAGGCCAGAACAGAATCACCTATCTGAAATTTTATCATATCACTGACCCTCTATTGACCTATTTATATATATTCCAGAATCATAAAAATAACCGTCTTCAATGTTATCATCAATGTCTTCTCCAATTCGTATAAAACGCCATTCATCGGAGTTGTAATTATCCATAAAGGCTTGAATCTGAACAATTCCTGGGTAACTATCATACCATTTTATATCCGCCCAGTAGAAGGTAATTTCATGACCATTCCTGATTGTTTCGGAATTCCAACCCATGCCGTTCAGGCCTTCCTCTATAATTTCTTTCAAGTCGGTGTTGTGTTCACAAAGTTCTTTAAGAAGGAAGGCTGCGTCAGTTGTTACCGAGAGCGCGACTTCTGATCTATATCCCATTATTTTTCTACTTTCATTAGCCATCTGTCGAGTCGAGTAAACCAAGTATTCGAGCCGGCGTTATTCTTTTTGGCGAAGTAATCTGGCATTGTACCTTCACCATGATTTCCCCAGACAGGGATTCTCTATTGACCTTTACCACGAGGCCGACGGTATCTGACCAAGTATATTTTACTAAGTCTCCAGTTTTGATCACTTTTAATGCCTTTTTTTTAATTCTTCTATTACTATATTACACTATTTCGATGTCTAAGTCAAGATGTTTTATATCTTTTTTTGCAGAAACAACTTTCCATCTTCTGTGTGGCCACCATGCTGAGTGGCCATCATTGTCTAAAACAAAAATATCTCCCAAAAGGGGCTTGACTTCTAGCACAAGCCCCCAGGTCACCAACACCCTCCACTCGCTAGTATTTGTTATATAGCAAGCTACTAGATCACCTTGTTTAACTTCCATAGTGTTGTAACTATGTTTAGTTTAAATATTTTTCCCTTGTACCTGCTAGATGGTCCATCAAAGGGCAGACCACACACCAATGCGTAGATGATGGCTGTTGCTGCAAACGGAAACCAAACCCACAACAAAGGAAGGTGGGCAGCTGCGCCTAAAAGTGTTAACCAAGTCTCATTATGAAAAATCTTTTCTGAATAGTCTTCATCATGGTTTCCATTTTTTCTTGAGATTGCGTGATGCTTCCAATAATGAAATCGAAAGCGCGATTTGCCTTTAGGCTTATGGAGGAGGATATGCACTGACCAATCAAGGAAGTTAGCGTATAGAAACCCGAGTGCAATTCCAGTGATTACCCCAAAGTGACTTCCTCCTCAATATGGTGGTATATAATACTTATTCGTAGGTGCTATAAATAACCAGAAAAAAAACAAAAGCAAGCACCAAACCAGCGGCTGATTTCCATATCAATTGCCAAGCTAGTGAAGATAACATCAATAAACTCCAGAAAATGAGAACCCATCAGGGAGGCTGTCCTTGCCGCCTTGCCCTCGCCAGCCTATGTCTAATTTTATTTTCTTCTCCGGCTTAGTTATACCAAACCGGGCCGTTGAGCGCGTGTATAGGCAATCGCGCCTTCATTACTTAGTTCGCTGATGGATCCGCTGCCTGGTGGCAATACAAAGCGAAATCTTAGAAACCTTGTATTACCAATGTTGACCAGACAGCACCATAGGCTAACAACCCATGGGTTTTACAATGTGGCTGCCTTAGTCAACCACGACTACTCTTTCTTTTGTCTCAAAATATGGCCTGGTGGCAAACTCTGTTGTGGTCATCCACATACGCTGACACTTGCTCGACTGTGGCTTCGGGGCACACATATCAGTGAGGATAATGTGGCCATCGAAGTTGTTCTTATTTACATAATCAGTCGGTGCGTCGAAACAAGTGCCGCCGTGTAATACACGTTCGGTAGCTTTTGTCTGGCCCCTCTTCCAAGTATAAACCAGGCTCTCTTCAACATGAGTATCAAAAGGTATTACAACAAATTCTGCTATCTCTGACAGCTTATTAAGCTCTGCAAAAAACCTTGAAAGTAACTGGTCACTGACGGAACCAGACTGGTCAATGGAAATTGCAACGCGAGCAACTCGATTAGAACGCTTTCCAGGGTGGATATAAGCATATCTACGATTGATGCGCTTGATCGAACTGGACCTGTTTGCTCTTTGGCTGGTTTTTACAAAGTAACGAAGAACCTTTTTCCAATCGACTTTTGTATCCAGAACCTTCATAATTTTCCTTTTACAATCGGCGGATACAGAACCCCAACTATTGTTCTTGGCACAATCCTCGCCGGCTTTGCGAATAATATCTTTCAGCCGCTCCTTCGCCATATCCTTCATCTCCTGGCTGCACTTGCCCCAGCCGGAATGATCATCGAGGGTGTCGGGCATATCTTCTTCTGCAAGGTCGGACATACTCTTTCCCTTGCCTTTACCTTCTTGCCCTGGTGCTCCTGCTTGTCCTGGCTCGCCCTTTTCACCCTCTTCACCCTCTTCACCCTCGTCAGGGCCGGGTTTGACCCCTGGCATTTGTGCTAAGTACCACTCGGCACTTTTGCCGCGTGGGAGATCTTTGAATGGGCCTTCACCTGGAATCAGGCCGCGTTCTGGCAAGTTGGAAAGGTGAGAGTTTATTGCTAAATCTGCTGCAATATTCCATAGTTGTGGCTTTACACCTTCTGGCATCCTGTCAGTTACGTGTAGAAAGGTGATATGATAAAACTCGTGTTTGAGCACATCAGCGCGTTCAAGGTCGGTCAGCTTTTCAAAAAAGTCAGGGTTATAAAGCATTTCAAACTGCGCGGTGTCTGGGTTAACCATAACACCGGCTGTGGGAATTGCGTGGCTGGCTCTCTTGTCAATCCTCCTGGAAATGGCAGCGAAGAAAGGTTCGTCCATAAGAAGACGAGCCGTGTGAATGTTTAGGTCGAAGTCAGCCATGACTTATTCTCCGTTGTTATCCCCTGCGAGGATCTTTACGAGGTAATCCGAAACTGAATCGCCGTTGACATCAGCCTGGTGTAACTTAATCGTGTTGTTGAGATTTCCATTGCCCATGACTGACCAAAGTTTCATTGCGACCTCTGAAGGGAGCATGATGAAATATCTGGCAAGATTGTCTACCCTATCCTGGTCCAGCTCTTCCTTGAAGCAGTCTGCTGCCTCGAACTTATCAATAAGTGCAGTGTGGTCGTTAATACCGAAGTCCGAAACCTTGGAGAAGTTTCCGTGTACCAAAATATCCTCAACAGTAACTTGCCTATCATAGTTTGCTACGAAATCGTTAAAGGCGACGGCGGCTTCAAATCCGACGAAGGCCGATGTCAAGCTGTATAGTGTGGGGCTGGCCTCTTCAAGAAGACTAGCTTTTGCCAGACAGACGTCTAGGCGTTCCCAGCTGCGGCGGCTTGGATAAACCTTGTTGGGCTCGAAGTCATCGGAGTGCTCTAAGTGAACACGGTTCTGATTGATGAAGTCCCACGTAGTTTCCGAAATACCTTCATCCTTGGCCCAAGTTAGCCAATCCTCGACGCTAGGTTCAAGATCAAATACTGTCCAACGGTCAAGCTCGGCAGGGTCCATTTCGCCGACCTGGTATTGAGAGCCATGCTCGCCGCCGTTGACGGCTGCAAAGACTAAGGTGTCCTCGTGTAAACGGTGCCCGTTCAATTTGCGGCTGTCTGTTAGCTCGAAAATGCCCTGTCGGACCTCAAGGGTTGCCCTGTCTACCTCGTCCAAGAAAAGAATGACGGGATTGTCACAGGCAGTCTTGAACCAGTCTGGTGGATTAAACTTGGTACTGTTGCCTTCAATGACTGGAAGACCGACTAGGTCGCCTTCTGTCATTTGTGATGCTCGTCGTTCGACAACGGGCATTCCAATACTATTAGCGTATTGGTAGACAACGGTGGATTTGCCGATGCCATGCCTTCCGCGGAGCAAGACTGGCTTGCGGACTGCGGTTACGTGGTCAACGATACTTGAGAATGTCTTAAAATCAACTGCCATTGGGGGTCTCCTTAGTTGTTAGCAGTTATTGGTTAGTTACTCTTCTACTGTATATAAATAGTATAGCACAACTCAGTCTGAGTGTCAATACCTTTTTAATCTTTTTATTTTGAAAGTTCTACGATTTTTGCGAAGCCGAGACGTTTGATATTTTCTTCGGGTCGCTGCGATAGTTTGATTGCTAAAACCAAATCTACATTTGGATTCTGAGCTAATCTGCTTAGTTGATACTTCGTTGGTCCCCAATAATTCATTACTTCTCCATGGAGTTTAGGGCCGCGGTCATCGAAGTTATCATCATAAATCTTGTTTAGGAGGTCAGATGGAGCAGCGGGCCTGGTGGGAAGGCCATAAAAATAGCCCCCAAATAAAGCTTGGCTCATTCTCCAGGGCGATCGACCCCAAGCGGAAGGATAGCGAGTATAGAGATCCCAGTATTTTGATGGGTCGTCCTTGTAGTGCCCATAAGCAAGCAGAGAAGTCTTAAGGACGTATCCCTTGTTGCACTCATCAGACCACAGGTAGTCTCTGACTTTCTTGTCCAGACCTAGATTGTATGTTAAATATTCATGAGCGCGGCGGTAGCCAAACTTGGCGATTGCAAGTTGCACATTTGCCGGCAGAAACCTGTTCTTGGCGAGGCCGACAAGTTCTTCGTTCCTCATCTTATAGACATTGTTTGCTAATACTTTTGACATTTACTTTTCTATTTTCTCTTTAACTTTTTCTAGTGCTTCTATAATATCGTCGCGAGTGAACCCCCAAGGATTAGGGGGTAGGCCCTCGACTTCTTTAATTTCTATATCTATAATATCACAAATCTGCTCTAAAGTCAAGATATTATTGGGTTTTTTTTCTTGTGGCTCAACATCAGGGTGGAGTTCAAAGGGGTCTAACTTCATCTGTGATATTCTAACCTTGCTTTTTCATATTCAGATTTTCTAACCATACTCCACTTATGGTCGTCAAGTGGTGTGCGGCGTTTTTCCCAGTCGTCGGCTCGTCGCCGCGGGTTCAAATTAAAATCCCGATTAAGTGCAGAAGTGATGAGTGGCACATGTGCCGGCGGTGCTGGTATAGTCTTAACTGGGCCGATGAGAAGGGCTGTCCATATTTTTTCGTGGGCGGTGGCTCGACCGTCGAGCCACTCCGGACTAAATACAGGTTCAAGAATATTGACCAACTGCGCCATGGACAGCGAAGAACGATCATTCTGTTTTGGGTTATATTGCGACGAGTCGTCTACAGCGTAGCCGAAAAGACCAACAATTCTAGTTTTAACGATCCTGCGGTCGCGCTTGATATGATTGTTGGTGGTATTCGTATCCTTCAGTGTAAAGTCGATCTCGTGCCAACTAATATCGACCACCATCTCCACGGTTCCTCTTTCCCAGGCTGACTCTAATGCGCGGTCGGGTGGATGAAGGCGGCTGGAACCTCTCGGGACCTTTACCAGCGACCCGATGCCGAAGCCGGCAGAAGTCATTGCTAACAAAAACTCGTCACGGTAAGCTTGTTGCCTTTTGGAAATGAGGTTCTTATCCTCTTTCAAAACTTTGCAGCTGCGCCTGTTATGATTGGTCTGCTTGCAGTAGGAGCACGCTCGATGAATAATCATCGCCTCACGCCGCGCTTGTTCTCGTTCATACATCTTCGCCTCGAATGAATCCGGTTGCTCACGGACGTATCTCTTACGCTCAAGGCAGCTAGTTCTGTTGTGACCTCGGGTTCCGCAGTAGCCACAATGGACTGTTCCGTTCCAGCTCATAATAAATTTTCTTTCAATTGTTATTGTGTATATATACTATATCACGATTAGGGGTGTAAGTCAATGATTTTATTCACTTATTTTAGATAAATGTTTAAGCCATTTTGCTCGGACCCAAGAAGATTTGGAATCGTGTAAAAACTGCACCTTACAGTTGTATTCTTCAGGGTGCCAGAATTGTTTCTCTGGGTCAATCATATGCGCGTTTATTAATCTGGCCTCTAAGATAATGCCTGACCGGCCTTCGGGGTGAGTCACTTGCACAAGATCTCCGATGTCAAATTTTTGTCTCATTCTTTATTTATACCATATTAATAAAACAATGTCAAGGCTTTTTTTTCAATTTAACAATTTTTACTTCATTTCGATAGTGGTTGACTAGTCTGTTAGAAGGAAACCAGCGGATTCGCCACCAACCCAAAACATGATTTCCTTTTTGAACAACCAGGCCGAATTTATCCCTATGTTTTATGGAATCATTATACTGTCTTTTGCTTCCATAGGCCGAAAGTTCGACCAAGTCACCTAATTTCATGTTTTCTCTCCTACCTTTTGTAGCATCCACCGCGGGAAATCTTGAACCCTTGTGCTTATGTCCCACGACACATAAACTCGAAACCAATCTTCATCTATTTGTGAAAAAACGATGCCCTTTGTTGAGTTGGGCAAAGGTTGCAACTGTTTTGAGGCAACAATATAGACCAAATCACCTACCCCTACCATTCCGGAAAATCCTTAAAAAACTCTTCTCCAGGAAATGGCAATTTAGTCTTGAAAATATGTCCTTTTCTCTTTTTAAGAACAGCGTCATGGGCTTCTAGGATTGCCCTTGGTCGGGTAAGTATACCAGCTGGATCTCCTCCTTGATATATTCTTATTTTCTCTCCAGAAAGTAGAGTTATGACAGGATCACCATTTCTCACAATCGGTGACCTCATGAGCTGATGGGCACTCATGGGACCCAGTACGGCTCTTGACGATTTTCTAACATAAGATCTTTTCATGATAAAATAGCCACTAGAATTTGGCATCACGATATGTCTCTCATCATTATAAAAAAATGAGATATGCTTTATTTTTGTGGGCATTGTCTATTTCTCTTTAAATCCGATTCATGGGCGAAAATTGGTTTGGTTTCACCAGTAAGTAGTATCTTATACACTCTAGACCCCTTTGCTGCCCTTGTAACGGGTTTTACATCAGTTTCTAATATAAACCCTATCTTGCCTGCTTCAAGCCGGCAGGCGCGCCGATTGGAGTATTTTGGGTCCCATGCGTTAGCCAGGTCGATTCTGTTGGTCGAGCGTATTTTAATACAGTCGGATGCGGAGAATTTCAAAGGTGCAAGATACATATCTCTAATTTTCAGAGCATACTTATTTTCACAAAATTTATCCCATGTGGATTTTGAAAGCACAAATGTTTCCGGCGATGCTAACACATCCATCGCGATGTTTCCGTAGTAAGGAGGGTTGGCATTATAGTAGTTTGCAACTTGAATCGCGATGGCTCGGTGTTGAGATGAAAAATTAGCTGCCCAATCAGACTCGATCTTGAGGGCGGATTTGCTATATTTAGACATAATCGCCCCTATCCACTTTTCTTGACTGTAAGATAGTTGATGATTTTTTTCAAGCTGCTGCCTGATTGATTGCAAAAAGGCATGTTCCCTATCAGTAAAGTATTTATGGGCTCTACTAATAAACCTGTCTATATCTTTCTGATCATATTTTTGTTCAAAAGGGCTCAAGAGTTCACCTTTTTTACCAGTGATGCAAGAGTCAGCTTTGGTTTCTGCTCCCCTGTCCAGAGGACAGACATGACTGCGTCTGTTTCATTGAAGATGGTTTTAATAAAGGCATTAATTACAATACCTGGGATGTTTTTTCTGCTAACAACTAAATCGCCTTGTTTCATTGTTCTTTCCGAATTGTTTATCTACTTTATATTACTACATTTTTGTGGAAAAGTCAAGAGATATTATCTTTTATTTCAGACATATCATATATTAATTCTGAGCTGGGATACCAGCCCATGGGGGCGGTGGGCTTAGACCATATCATGAAGCCCATAAAATCTTTTACTCCCAGACACTGCCCAAAGCAGTTAAATCTGGTTGAATAAAATATTGTATTTTTCTTGAGCTGTTCTTTCTTCAATCCGTACCATAGGTTATAGGCATTTCTTTTATGAAACTAATAAACTTTTTATTCTTTCTTGATACTTTTCCAGGCTTCGTCTGTTTTATTGAGCTATCTGGCAACTCTGCCCACTCGCCGTAGATAGGGAAATAGACTAAGTGTTTTCCTGATCGTTCATCAGTCTTAAGATAGGCCCCTTTTTCGCCCTTGATATTCAGGTCGAATAAGTCATAGTCAGCTATAACCATCACTTCTTCGCCGCGGATCATCTAATCAGTTTTCCCTTTTTGAGCGCGTCGGTGATAGCTTGGCAGCATTGCAGCCGTTCTTCTTCTACCTCCATACAGGAGGACGCACTTCTTTCAAGTTCTTTTCTTATTAAAACAAAAATCTTTTCATAGTTATTTATTGTTTCAAGAATCTCTTTTTTGTCTAGGTTGTCTACTGTGAAGCCAGCCAACTCGCGCGTCGAGCCCATGGGGCCTGGAGTTTTTTCTTTCCACGCATAGCCTTTTCCTTTTCTAACGTTATTCATCGTAAGTTCCCTCATCATCTGTTAAAAGTAAAAGTGTGTCGGCTAATTCTAGAGCCGACTCTGTATCTAGGTCAATTCTATACTCACCTCCTAGGAGGATTGTAATTGCTTTTTCTTCTTGAAAAATTTCTGCTAATATTAGATCACCGTCAGGGGTGTTCAAATAAAACTGTTTTTTGCTAAAACTCAATATTCCCAATCCAGTAAGTATATAATAATATTACACTAAATCGCTCTCCCCGTCAAGGGAAAAAAGCTTCCAATATTTATATTTTACAACGTCGCCTTCGAGCATTCCCGTTTGAATCAAAATATTATAGTGCTCATCACCTGATTTTCCGATGACAACACCCTTAACATTCAGGGGCCTGCCAAAAGGAAAGTCTAGTATCCAGACTTCGTCTCCCTTCTGAAACTCCATACTAATAAATAGTATGGAAAATCAGATTGTTATTTTTGGGGATCTATTGGAGGGGAATCATAGGTCGATTGAAAATGTTCCATCGTTATGTTCAACACTAGCAGTCCAGCCCGATACAGCGTGGCTTGCTTTTTTCAGGTTCCCCAAAGTCACCTTGACCTCCGAGGATACGGTGCACCGCCCTCTCTTGTGATCGTATTGCTCAGTGTTACACTCGATAATAGCATCAAGTTCCCAGAAATTCTCTTTAATGGCGGCGGTTACAAAATATTCAAAATCTTCTTCGCCCCTCTCATAACTATCTAGCATGTCTTGCCCTCTCAAGACATCAATTGCTAGGTCGTCGCCCCAACTAGTTGTCGCTTTCAGGTCGTTATTGATAATGACGCCAGCAACTTGGGAAGCTGTACAGGTTTCTGATACTGCTGACTCTTCGAGATCTCCAGTACAGTGCCAGCCTTCGTGATGATCCTGATATGATAAGACTACGACTGTTTCGTCATTTCCAGGGATTTTATTAATGTTACTCATTGTTTCTCCTTTTGTTTTGAACATAAGTATTTAATTTCTTTATATATAATATATCATTTTTGACTAAAAGTCAACAATAAAATATCAAAATTTTATATTTTCTAATTCTGAATAATGGTGGAAACATAATGGCTCATAGGCCCCTGGGCCACCGACTTCTACCAAATTGCCACCGGAGGATAGCCTTCGAGTGTAATAAGCATCCTTGTCGCATTTAGAGCACACGGCGGGGCATATTTCGATATTTGTAGCCCAAGGCATTATTTTAGAAACCTCCTCTAAGACTGACGGGTGTGAAGATAGCTGCAAGGTAGAAACCAGTACCGTTTTACCTTCACTAAAAAGGCCGAGGAGTGCGGCCGCAGAACCTGGAATCATAAACATCTCATCTACCGCGATCACATCGGCATGTAGTGCATTCTTTGTAATATCTGCGCCCGTCTTGACAAGCACTGATTTATGTTGCTGGCCCTTGTGGGTAACGACGCGGCTCTTTGAGTATCTGGTTTCTGCGTTCGGTTTAAAAAGAGCCGTTCTCTTATTCTGGTATTGGTATCTTTCCAATGCTGCCAAGAGTTTGGTTGTTTTTCCCCCGAACATGGGTCCGGTATATATTATGAGTTCAGGGGTCTTGGGCATTAGCGCAGCAATCTTTTTTTTGAATTTGTTATATACTCTATATTACAATATTTTCTAGGAAAAGTAAAGACTATTTTTCAAAAAAATGACAGTTTTCTTGTTGCCAAGCAAAGTCAAGCTTTCCTTCGCAATCTTCTTTTGTGATCGACCAGCAATATGGGGCAGGATCGCTTGAAGAAGCCAAACAAATCTCAGAACAAAGACTTCCATGCTCTGGGGAGTTTGGACTGTAACATATCAAATAATTTTCTTGGGAGGATAACAGGGATGAGTCGCAGGCATTGTGCTCTGGCACTTCTTCTTGAGCGCATGAGGTAAGAAACAAACAAAAAATTACTACTCTAAACATCTCTTAAGCTACACATGTTTAAGCCAAGGAAATCTAGGCCTACACTTTAAATAGTCTGTATCTATCTCATTTTAATAAACTTCTTTTTGTAAAAGGTGTACTAAAGTAGGTTTTCTGCCATTACCAGTGGTCTTTCATTTTTCTGTCACCACTAGTGTTCCAGTGTTCCACCCGCTCTCTTCGTGACAGTGCCATTCATACTGATCCGCGATACCTTTTACGATTTCTTTCATTTTTTCTGATTTGCCGGTGATGACTTTGCAGGGTATCTCTACGAAATTGAAAAATACTCTTATCTTTTCTTCAGCTTCAGTATGTGTGACTCCATGTAGGTCTAGGGTTCTCATTTTTCTTTGTAACCTTCTCCTTTTAAGTGAGCCATAGCTTAGCGTCACATTTGGCCTTGTGTCATAAGCCTCCCAAACTGCAGACTTTTTAACTCGGCATATGCGTTGTTCAAGAAAATAATATATATATCTTTGAGTTATTTTTGTGATAAGTCCTGACTTGCCGCGAGCTGCTATGAGATCGCCCTTTCTGAGCTTGTATCCTTCCATTCTATTTCTTTCTTTCTTCTAGTTTGAATAACCAGTTAGTCGAGACAAAGCCCAATGAATCTGATATTCTGTTATTTTTTGACACCATTTTTGCAAAAAAGTTTTCGTGTTTTGTGCCTGGTTGCATTTTTACTAATCCCAACTCTCTGTGTAATATATGTTTGTTGTTGTTTCCGTCCATATTATGAACGTCGATAATTTCCAATAGGACTCCGACCCACTCTTTACCGTGGAGAAGGTGATACACTAGATCTCCTACTTTGATTTCTCTGACTGTCGATGTCTTCTTGTGCATAATAAGCTACTACTCCTAGAGTAACTAAGCACGCGATCCATAGAATCACCATTATTATTCTTATTTTATTTAAAATATCGAACATAAAGATTGAGTGCCACAGATAAAAGTAGAGCAATTACAGTTATATGCGGTCGCGGTGGTCTAAACATAAGTATTTATTTCAGCTAAGGTCGAGAGGTCAGAAATGCAATGGGCTGCGATGTCTGGCCGATTTCTTCCTTGGGCGTCTTCAAGAACATCCTTTAATTTTCGGTAAGTCTTATCACAATTCATATAAAATTGAAAAGCTTCCAAGGTTACAGTGTAACTAGAATATACTATTGACCTTGACCTAGATGAAAATTCGGCCCTGCCATGATCTTTAGTCTCTAGTCTGAATATTATATCGGTCTTAGCATCTGAGCCTTTTGAATCTCTGGACACTGAAAATATTGGTTTAACTATCAAATCCACCAAACTAAGATTTCTTAACGATTTATATTCTTCTATAAAACTATTATAGCACGTTGTGAACACGGCGTCAACAAAACCTGAACCTTTTTTTTCTTGAAAAGAATAGATTTTTTTCCTCTTTCCGACATGTCTTTCAAATGAAAAATCAACACTAGTTTCATCGGTAAGGTTTGATTCTTCAATTTTTATTGATAAGGGGTTAAGTTTTATTGTTTTATCTTTTAATCTTTTTTTAAAGATTTCTTTTACGTTTTCGCGGCGGAAATCTTCTGGGGTTTTCACTATTCTAGCCTTTCAAGCCCTGCTGAAACTTTAAAAATGTTTTGAACGTTGGTTAGTCTTCTGATGTCTCTCAAGATTCTGGATTTTACATCCTCTGGTGATCTAAATTGGCCGGGAATGGAGGGGATAAACTTTATTGAGAGTCCAGCAATATAACGACCTGGTGCAATTTTCTGGTTTTTCACCACAACTGTCACGATTGTCACGTTGGGCAAGGCCCGGAGGTCTGCTAAAATGTCATCAAGGCCTCTGGTTTTCTCTTTTTCGATAGTCAAACCGTAAGAGAGCATACAGTAATATTTGTAGATCCCGCGCTGGCGCGACCTTCCCTTCTCTTCATTGACCAAAGATTTTTCTGTCTCTTTATAAAAGGCCTCTTTATTAGTAATACTTTTTTTGAAATACGCATTAACCTGCTCTTCTATTTCTGCAGGTTCTGCGTCGTCTGGCTTTTGTTTGTAACCCTTCTCTAGGAAGTAAGTCTCTATTACCCCTTCTAAACTATCGTGATCCCTATCTAGCACTGCCATGGTGAACGCACAAAAATGTCTAAACCCTTCTACATCAAAATCGGCTTCTTCGTCATATACTCGGAGCCTTAGCCTTATAAGATTGTCCGGATCGAATTCAAAGGAAACGCTCGCGACGTCACCTATACCACCGTCTTGAAACCTTTCCCTCAAGGCTCCTTCGATGTTGCGGGCTTCCTCGTATGAAAGGTTCTGAAGGTTAGCATATTCTTTTTCTGTGGGGTCGAACAACATTTCTATGTTTGCGCCGTATACAACCGAGGCTCGACCGTCGGAAAATGCGCTGTCGGGCTCCACTTCGTGATTCACTTCAATATAGTTTCTAAAGCTGTCGTTGGCCTGACGCTCTATTTCCGCACACTCTTTAACAGCTGCATCATACGGGCTAGCCGGCGGGTTAGCGAGGATCAATTTTTTAGACTCGCGAAGAAGGTTGGAGTGGACTTTTCGGCGTAAGAGCTTTAGTTTCTCTTCTTCAGTGTCTTGGTATTCTTTCATCCCCTGTAGGTGGGCCAATATAACATCCCACAAGTCGTCCGGATTTTGGGGTTCGTTCGGAGCATCGTGAAACATAGTCAGGTCGCCTTCCCCGTCAAACTCTAGAGCTATTATGTGATTATCCTCACCTTCTGGTATACCAAAAAATCTAGTAATAACAAAAGCCTTGCCTTCGCGTTCTGTATACTGCTTAAAATAGTTTCTCTTTTCTTTCTCCGAGATACACCACTTAGTGAGCCTGGGATTGTGGCCAAAATAGCATGACGCTTGGGTTGTGAGTGGTCGAACAGCGGTGATACCATGATCAGTGTACACTACTTCCGAATCCCTTTCCGCCATTTCTTTTGATGCTTTAGCAGTTGCAGCGATAGCGGAAGCGGTGACTCCAAGGTCATCCATAGACTTTTGAAGTTCTCCTATACTATACTTATATATGTCTTTCTCTTCGAGTTTATGCTGGTTTTCGTGAAAGTGCATGATGAGGTCAAGAACGTTCCTGGCCTCATCGAGAGCATCTTGTTGCCCCTCTCGGAAATCTTCGGCGGTGTCCCCGACAAACTGCCTGTCCATTTCTCTAGCCCAATAGAATAAATATTTCGATGCGCCTTTGGGCCCGAGTTCACGAGTTATCTGGTCTTGGGCCCAAGTTATCCAGCCGACATCTGTTAGAACGGGATACTTGGCCTTTATATCCTTTACTCTGGCTTCTAGTAAGGTATTTGGATAACGGACTTCCCATAATAGTTCTTTCTTGTAAAAAGACCCCACTGGGCTCTGCCTAGAAAAATATTTCTTAACTTGCTCATCCACAGAATCTTCCTCCGTCGGTTCTTTAAATAAATTCAATATTTCTCTCTTTACCTGCTCTCTGGTTTCAGCGTACTGCTCACCGCGTGCGGGGTGACCAGGGGTACCCGCTACGCCTAGTGAATCTTGAATAACACCGTCAAAAACACCGGCATCCAGACACCAAAGCAAAAATTTCTTACTAAATATTCGAGGCATGGTCTTGAAATGATCCACATCTATAAAGTGTTTTTCTCTCCATATAAGGCGACCCAGCTGCTTAACAATCGGGTGCCCGGTGGCGCGACCACCTCTTGCCATCATCTTCGTTATAAGACCATACTTATGTTTCTCTTCCACAGAAGGGTTTAGAATTAGATTCTTTTTTGTGCTAAGCGCCGGGGGGTCGAGTTTATCGGAAAGCATGTCTTCTACTACATCAGGCGAAATAGAAAGTGATTTTGCTATGTAAGTGTCCATCCTGACCGATGGCGCCATGATTTCTCCTTTTAAAGTTCGTGTAAACTTATATATTCTTACAAGAGTTTCTCTATCTGAATTTTTATTTTGCAGTAAATAGTTTTGTAATAAATCAGTATAAAGATCAGATGATCGGCCGACCGGTTGGCCGGCGACGAAGGCGTCTTCCCTGGGTTTTACCAGTGCGTCGAGAACTTCATCATTTAATAAGAGATTTACTATCTCTTTGCTTGTGGGCTCGTTATCAGAATATTTTACAATAGCTGACAAATATCCCAGCTTAATTTCATTCACATTTTGTGTAAGTTTTTCGCGGAAGTTCTTCCAAATCGCCGCCGAAAGTACTGGGCCGTCTGGTCGCGTTTCCTCAAATTCTGGGTGTGTTGCATGAAAGAGCGTTTCCACCGAATGGTTTGTTGTTAGTACTCCAATTTCAAGATCAGTTTCGACAATCCTTAGAACTTGAGCCTCTGACAAATTTTTGGAATTCGCCAGTGAAACCATCAAGGAACCGCGGTTGGCATTGTTCATGGCTTTTATGGCTTCTTGGCTGGGTTCTGCGATTGCATTAACAAAAAAATCTAGAATTCGAGGACTTTTTGTGCTTCTAGCAAGATCGTTAATAGTGCGGTCAGATGCTTCTCCTGAGGTGACCATCGACATTATTTCTTCTTCGGATAATATGTTCAAGTAGTCCCAGGTGTCACGATACTCAAAATTGGTACTTTTCAGCCACTGTTTTATCATCGGTCTGTATTCTTCTTTCGGAGGCTCATTTCCGAATCCTTTTATTTGCAGAACTACCCCTGGGGCATCGTCGCCCAATGTATATTTTTTTCCCGCCTTTACTTCGATGGTTACATGTGGGTAGTTTTTGGGACTCCTCAGAGAGTAAATTGCAATGGCGCCGCTAGAGACTTGGTCACAATAGCCGCCGACACAATGACCCATTACACAGCCTTCGATGTCTAAATCATTAACTTCGTTTCTGATGGTGAAGCGAGGCGGGTCCTTACCCTTTTCTTTATAATATTCTCTGAACGCCTGCAATTCCTCTTCGTCGTGGACCCACCCACAACGAAGACCTTCCTCGCGAGTATATTCTCTACTGCCGGCGGTTGGGTCGACGAGCACGATAGAGTAGCCGTTCTCAAATCTAAAAACCGCTTTCTTGCCAACATAATTTAATTTACCAGAAGGTAGATCGTCAAGATTTATGATACCGGCAGCAAGTCTTTCATGCCAATGCCGGCCAAGTTCCATCACTTCAGAGAATTCAGAATCCCACAAATTGGATGGAATCTCGCGGGGATCTTCGCCATTTAGGTAATCTACTATATATCTTACGTCATTATTATAAAGTTCAAGAGTCTGAAATTGGCCGGCCGCGGGACGCTGGTTCGGACCATTTGTCTCTTCGAAGGAAATCGCATTGCCAAGCCATTTTGCGAATCTTTTGCGGCCCTCTCTTGGAAAATATCTATCATCCAATGATTCAATCCAATTTACCAACTCTACAGGAAATACAGGGGGCTCTTCTCTTTCTAGTTTTTGAAGCCGAGCAAAATAGTCTCTTATTTCTTCTTCCGGATCTTTATCTATCTCTTTTTTTAGAAAATCTATATTGATATTGCGAAGGACTTTGGCGTCCTTTTTCGCCTCATTAACATATTGTTTCCATTTTTGATAAAATTGCATCAAACAAACCACCTTTTTATACTAAATAGTTACTTTAATATAGTGTTTAATAAAAAATCTGTATTAAAATAATCAATACTGAAAGAGATAGGCAAAGTATTGTTTTTGTTGTAAACATACTTTCGCCCAGCATAAACCATGTTAGGATTGGAAAGACGACGAAACCAGTGCTGGATCCAATAAACCTTGCTGTCCAAACTGAACTAGTCTCTTCTGAAATTATTCTCCAAGCATACCAGAAAGAGATACTTGTTGGTATGCCCACCAGTATAGCTGAGAGTATTGGCTTATCTTTCCACCAAACAAACATTTTTTGCAAGTTTAGCTGATACCAACCCATAGTTTGACCGAGTGTAAAAATGGCTATCCCAAGCCATAGTTTCATTAATGATCCCTCAAATTTAAATTTCCCATTTGAGTATTAACTGCGGCATAAAGGCCTTTAGCGAGCTTCGCTATCATTGTTACTTCTTCAGGGTATAAGTGAAGATAAGATACTTCCGCCTCTTCAGCTTGGAAGCAC
>Ga0208790_1000327_pt1 | contig 24101 bp, 22 predicted proteins | sample 10_taG_FD_184083 | JGI IMG/M metagenome (GOLD analysis project Ga0208790, IMG submission 184083) | Marine viral communities from the Subarctic Pacific Ocean - 10_ETSP_OMZ_AT15264 metaG (SPAdes) (version 2) | ecosystem: Environmental > Aquatic > Marine > Oceanic | place: Pacific Ocean | collected... | reverse complement strand
ATCTTTTAGATTTCGCTTTGTGGTTCTAACGATACTGATCCAAATCCAGTACCCCCTCTAATTTGGTCGAATTGACCGCTAGTGAAAGACTGAGTAGCGAAATCTAAAAGATTTCCCTTGCCGCTAATAGCTCCCTGTCCATAAGTTCCTGGGGTAAAGAGGCCTCCTCTTTGCATTTGACCGACATTTCCCCTATTGAGACCCTCTAGGAATCCTACTCCATATTGGCTTACAGCATCTCTTTGAACAACAAACTCGCCACCCGTTAGTAACGTTGGAACATCATCTCTTGTTCCAGAACCTCCCCTTACTAAACCACCTGTTTGGTAGCCAAAAATCCCCCCCAGAAAACTCAATACATTTCCACCGCCACTGTCCTTCTTCTTACCTCCCCCGCCGATTCCCGACAGAAGACTATCGAAAGCCGCCGCCATATTGTGCTTGGCTGCTTGGGTGAAAAAATCTGTAGCAGCCGATCTCAGAATGTCCCCTAAATCTTGCCCCAAAACAATTGCGTCAACCATTCCATCGGTTATGGTCTTCTTAAATTGTTCTGCACTTGCCACCATGTTTCTTCCAAATTCTCTTTCGATATCTTCAGCGCTCTTAATAAAAGTATCCTCAAGCAAAGCGGCAATACTTTGGTTGACCATTTTTCTTTTTCTGTCGATGTCTAGTATTTCGTCCTCGACTCTTTTGATCTCCTCTAAATTGTCTTTTTCATTTTTATATAATTCGATAAGCTGTTCTTGTAAGTCAAATTGTTGGTTGACGAATCCCAGCTCTCTCCCCGCTTGATTTCTTTCTGCTTTAGTGATTCCCGTTCTAGCTGTGTCCCGCAAACCTTGTAGAGCAAACTCTCGGGTTATAGAAAATTGGCCAGCTAGATCTCTGCCGTCAACCCGTCCCCTATGAACGTTTTCTCTAATCCCTCTAGCCCCAGAAATAAACTCTCCCGCTGTTGTAGCTAACGCAGCATTAGCTCTAAGTCGCTGTGTCGACTCTGCAAGTCCTTGGACCGTCTCAGCCAGTATTTCGGGGGCTTTAGCAAATTTGCCTAAGCCGTCCTTGATGGCATCCGCCTCAGCATCAAGTTTTAGCCCAAAATTTTCCAAACTTATTCCTAACCGATTAAAGAGGTCTATAATATCCTTCATTGCTGTGTTTCTTTTATCATAGCCTCCCTCCAGCAAAATTGACTCAGGGAACAGCCCCCTTTCAATTCCTGTCAACTTTTCTAATTTTGTAAGCACCGCTCCAAGCCCTTGTTTGCCAAGCTCGGGATCGGACAAAATTTCTCGCAGATCGTCTGTAAAGCGCTTTAAGCCAGATTTATTCGCATCAATGCTATTCAGAAGATCATTAATCTCTTTCAGCGATCTATTTTCAAACCCTTGTCTTTGATCAGCTTGAGCTTGGGGTAATATATCAAACAAAGCCCTTGCTCGTTCTCTGCTGGTTAAGTTTACATTTCTTTCTATAGATCCTCTAGCCGCTGCGGTTCCTATTTCAGATCTTTCCAAAAGAGCATCTCTCAAATCTGCCCGTATTCTTGCCTCTCGTTTGAGCGTTCTTAATCTTCTTTCTTCCGCTCGCGCTATTTCTAGGCTTACTCTCTTGGCCTCGTAGTCTTTTTCCAAGTTTTCATCTTGAGCCTCCCCTTTCTTTTTGATGGATCTTACTTGTTCTTCGAATCTTTGGAGAATAAGAGCTGCCTCTTTTGCTCCTTTTTTGTCAAGATCTATAATGTTAGATAGAACGGCTCTCCTATCTTCAGAACTAGCCAATTGTTCTAAGTCTTTACTCATTATAAGTTCTTTTAGAGCTTTTTCCTCTTCAACCCCAAAATTTAAACTTTCTAAGTTCGATATCTGCGTTTTTTGAATGTCTACTATAGATGACTCCCTCTTTGTTCGGCCCTCGTCTAGCTCAACCCTCTTTTCTAAATCAAGTAATTGTAGTTTACTGGCTTCTCCTAGCGCTCTCGCGTTTTGCAAGGCTATTTGATCCTTGCTTATAGCTTTAGCTTTTATTTTGGCGATGTCTATTTCTGTCGTCAGTCGGATTTTGGCCATATCCGCTCTTATTCTTTCTTGTCTTTGTGCGGGAGTATCTCCAGTCTTAACAGCGGTTCTTACTCCCTTCGCGAGAAGCGATGAACTAATTACATCTGCTCCTTCGATTCCCGCCCCAACAGCGAACTCTCTTAGTTGTCGATTCGCTGCTGATCTTCGTCGTTTATCTTCAGGCTTCATCCCCAGCCCTGATGATATACCCTCGGCCTCCAACCTGCTGGTCTCTGTAAGTTCTTTCAGCAATGCGGGAGGCAACGCATTAGCCACTGTAGATATGGTTGTTTGAGCATTAAACTTCATCATCAGTGTCTCCAGCCCCTCGAAAAAGGCTTGGACCTCTTCCTTGGGATCGAATTTAGCGATATCCCCTCTTTCTAAGCGCTCTTGGTTCATTTTCCCCAACCTCGTATATATTTCTCGTCGGGAAATACCCTCTGTAATCGCTGCCGCCGACATTCCTCCGATATCCGCCTTGAATTCTTTGTCCATGCTCCCTTTAAAATCCCCGAAGGGTTTAAAAAGACCCATCCCCGCCCTTCTCATTTCTGTATATCCCTGTACATCCCTATCCATAGCTTTAGCATCTTGGCGCATTAATGCTTTAAAGCTTTCGGGGACTTTTAAAGCGGCCAGTTCTTTTTCTGCTATCCTTGTGCTGGTAGCTAGTGCTTCTGTATTAAGAGCCGCCAAATTACTTCTTCCGCTTGAATAATCAAAGGCTTTAGAGAGCGAGTATGCCGCAATACCGACCGCAGCCACAGGACCAGCTACCGATAAAAACGATCCTGCAAGGGTTCTGGCGGCTCCTCCCGCAACCATTCCAACTCCCTTAGCGGGAGGTAACATGCTAGTTGATGGACGGGAAAGTTTCACTCTACCGAGATCCGTCATCCTCCTCCCCCTTGCCGCCAGATCCGCGCCAGTTTTCCCAGTTAATAAACGTCCTGCGCTACTAAATGTTTTCCCGACACCCCCGAAAGCAGACGCAGCAAACATAGCTGTCATAGCAAGATTCATGGCTTTCAATGCCTTGTTAAAGGTTTCGGCATTGCTACTTGTCTCACTGACAATCCCGCTCAATCCAGATACCACCATTTGTAACACAATAAACTTTGTCAACAAATCACTGGTAGCCCCCCCTATACCTCCCCCACTTCCTCCCGCACCTCCTTTGGCGAAATTAGGAACCCTTCCAGTAGGCTCATCTCTCATGTTGGTCACAGCAAGACCCATTGGGTTTCCTGCATTACGCAGCTTGGGCGCTTGATTAACCCTGACTTGGTTAATGGGAACCCCAGTTGCGCTTTCTCTGGCTATTGCGTCTTCTAGCGGCCCAGCGAAATTAGGGATGTATCCTCCAGCAGCGAGCTTTAAGGGCTTTAAACCTTTACCTGCTTTTTGCTGTGCGGTGGCCCTCTGAAAAATATAGGTGCGTTCAGCGCGATCATTTAAAGCTTTAAAAATTAATGACTGAACAGCGCTGTTAGAAGAGGTTCTTTTCGCGTCAGCTCTGACTAAATCATTTCTAAATCCAAATGCCTTTTTGAATTTATTATCTGCCCGTCCTCCTTCTTCGAAATCAAACGGCTCTCTTTCAGTGTTGTGACTTTTAAATTCAGGAATAGCTCCAGCGCCCTTGGTGACAAGACTTATGGCAGATTCAAAAATGCCGCCTTCGACAGCGGTGCTAAATAATTTTGAACCTTCTCGGCCCCGACCGCCAGTTGATTTTATTTTACCTCTTATTTGTCTAGCTTCGTCATTGCTGAATGTTTCTCCTATAAGTTCACTTCCATATCTAAGCAATGGTTCAGCGAAGAGACGACCAAGCTTTTTTCTGTTTTCAGACTCCTTCATCCCCCTTCTCTTTTTCCTCTGCATGGTCTGCAAATCAGAGATTTGGACACCTTTCAGTGTCATCCCTGTGAACCCCCGTTGCCTCAATCCCAGAATGCCTTCGTTTTCACTCTCTCCTGCAAAAGTAGCCGCAGTATCGCTTGTTTTTTTGCTAGGAAATAAAGCTGCGACACCATATCTGTAGCCCTGAGAAATTGTTAGCATTCCCTTTTGTCCCGCCCCTCTCTTAAAAGTGTTTTTGGCTTGAGCAGGAGAAACATTTCCCTCTGCGGTTTTTAGTGTGGTCCCCGTTCCTCCCTGTGCTTTAACCGCAGCATTAAATTGGGCTTGTGTGGTAATACCTAAATTCCTAAGTATAGCGGTGGGGCCAGCAAAATTAGGAATATATCCCCCCGCAGCGCCTACTTTTTTCGCACCAGCTGGCAATCCCATAGAGCTAACCATATTCTGATTAAATATAGCAGATCCCCCACCCGCGAAATCAGGAACCACAAACTCACTAGTGTTAGCCACCATCGTCCCGCGCTGACCCCCACCGAAATTAAAGTTGGGCATTGTAACAGGACGAGCACTTTTCGGTGCACCACCCACCCCCCTCGCTATATCAGCTTGCTCGTTTCCATAACTCTGTGCGATATTAAAATTAGGAATAAACCCTCCAGCCGCTCTTCCTCTTTTGCCCCCAATACCCCTTGCCACACCAGGAGCAACTCTGGCTGATATAGCTTGCATTTGCGTCATTATCCGCAACTGTTCATTAAGGGCGATGGTGAAAAACTTAGTTTGTGCCGCTCGTTTTTGCTCTGTGGTTAAAGAACTATTTTCAATAGCTAAAATCTGTTTTTGAATACTCTTACTGTTCATAAGAGTCGAGGCTATTTGCCCTTGCAGCGCAGACTGTTCTTTCGCGGCCTTGTTTAAACCAAAGAAAGTTTGCAAAGAACCCACTCCAAACCTAGCCAAATCAAGGGTAAGCTTAGCAATAACGGCTCCGAAGATAGCCAACCCAGGTCCGCTAATGATATTACCTATGCCTTTTACTATCCCTCGGGCGAAGTCACTACCAATTCCTTCTCCCTCCATCAGCTCTTTAATGTTGCCCACTAAAGAGTTGAAAAAGCTAAGAATATTTTTAAGGCTATCGGTGACACCTATTTCTCCCAATGTATTAGCTAACTCTTTTAAGTTAACTGTGGCCTCGTTAATAGCTGCTGATAAGGTTTTGTTTAGAGCCGCATTTCGCTCATAAGCGGCTGTCGCAGCGTTTTGGGAAACATCTGTTAATCGTACTGCTATTGATGCTTGGTCATTATAATCTTCTAAAATTGCGACAAATGGGGCAACTTGAAATTTTCCCACTAAGTTCTCTGCGATTTGTAGTCTTCTCGCGTCGGGGAGGTCTTCTATAGTCGTAGCTAAATTTTTTATTAATTGTGTGGCATTTAATACGTCCCCCGAAGTATCCGTTACTTGAACACCTAACTTTTGCATGGTTTGGAGCTTGTCCAGACTTTGAATGCGAGTAAAAATAGTTTTAAAGGAGTTACCGATAACAGCACCGCCACGCGAAGTTTTTTGTTGCACCGCACTGACAATACCGATTAACTCATCAAAGCTCACCCCCGCGATCTGAGCCACAGAACCCGCCCTTTTAACAGCCTCGGCTAAATCTCTCTCTGAAACCGCAGCGTTTTTAGCGGCATCTGAAAATTTATTGACGACTTCGGCGCTGGTTATACCCGATTTTTTAAAACTGTTTACCGCTGCGGTTAAACCAGCTACAGCTTCTGCCGCACCCTGTCCCGACAACCTAGTCAATATCATCGCATCACCAAGCCTCTTCGTAACTTCTTCCGCTTTTAAGCCTTGGCGACTTAATTCCAAGGCGGCTTGGGATACAGTATCAAAGGATTGCTCAGTATTACGAGCCACCTCAAAGATAGTTTTTTTAAATTGGTCTAGTTGTGCGCCTGTACCTCCTAGAATTGCATTAATGCTAGCCAATCGTTTCTCTACTTCAATAGTCGTATTAACTAATTCCTTGAACCCTCGCGTAACAGCAGACAATACTCCCACAGATGCCCCGAAAGCCAAAACACGGGCATTAGCCGCCTCCATTGATTTGGTAAACTGGTCTGCCTTACCAGTGATTCGGCCCAAGGGTTGAGATAAACTATTGATGCTTTTAGACCCCGCCCCCATATCGATCTTCATCGCGTTGCCAGCCTTCTTGGCTTGGGCTCGGATGCTAGCTTCTAGCCCCGTTACTGTTGCTGGTATTCTTAGTGGCATAACCGTAAACCTTTGTGTTATTTACACAAGGATTTACACATCGTGCCCAGCTAATCTCATCATTTGTTTCATATCTAGCTGACCCCCATGTTTTTTTGCCTCTTCAGAAAGAGAAACGGCGTTGGGATCAGCAGATAAAGCCTTCAGATCGTCTTTGGTGGCCCCAAACGCCACCGAAGCATCTGCATCATCACGAATTTTCCCTTGATGGCCCGAATCTTTATTTCTCTGAGCCTCAGAAAAGGCCATTAGCTTTTCGGGGTCTTCCCTTAAGTTATCTGGTATATCATCTGTATATTGGAAAATATTAAAAAACATTTTTCCAAATAATACCACACGAAGCTGATAGATGGTCAGATGTGTTATTGGCTTTCTATAAAAACCAGCTGCATCTTCACACAAAGAAAGATACATACTAAAAAATGGTCGCAAAACAGCCTCTTGAATCCGAGCATCATCCAATCTCTCTTGGATACTCGCTTGAAGCAGAGTCAAGTTAGCCACTTCCCAAACCTCTAATTCCCCAAACTCATCCTCGTTATAAAGGTGTTGGGTTAATTCTTTATCTTTAAACAATAAATATCTTAAGATTTCATCCCCACTCCGCTTGGTTGCATAGTTTTCGGCGGTTTGTCCCACAACCTCTTGTCTTTTGAGTCTAAGTCTCTCTAGCTTTTTAAGCTTTTCATCAATATTTTTTTTCAGTGACTCCTTCTGGGAAGGTAAAAATAAACTCTTTATAGTTCTCTTTAGATTTTCGATCTCAAACTCCAAGCTTTGGATTTCCATATCATCCTTCTCTTCCCAGATACCCTCTTCTATAACATAAGCTGTTCGCTCCTCCTTTGTTTCCAACCCCCTATTTATTGCTAATTGGCGATATTTTTCATAATATTTATGTAAATATCTTTGATCGGTAATGCTTACATGCTTAATGTAAAGAGGTGAGCCCAAAAATTCGACCTCTGTATAGCCGTCAAAAGCCTCACCTATTAGAGAGATGTAGAACTCTTCTTTCAAAGATCGCCCTTCTCCACATCCTCGATGAGCTTGTTAAACTCATCTGGGGTGGAAGCCTGATTGAAGAACCAGAAGGCAAAAATGGTGCTAACCTTTTTTACAAGGGTTACATAAAAATCAGAAAGCTCGTCCTCCTTCAGGTAAAAATCTTCCATTTTCTCTTCAAAACTTTCTCCCTTAAAATAAGTAATGGGATCATCTTCCTCTTCGCCTTGAATATGGGTGAGCATTAAGGTATACCATAAAAGGAGGCGGTTTTGGGCCTTGATGTCAGCAGTATGATCAAACAATGTTTGCATCGCAGATTCAGCCTCTACAATCTGTCTTTTTGTTTCCGCAAGCCGATTTTTGAGATCCTCTAATTTCTTTTCTTGTTTCTCTGTCTTCTTTTCTACCGTTTCGAGGCGAGCATATTCATTCTGAATATCAAAAATTTCCCTGTAGAGCTTTCCATAATCTTTTGCATCATCCTCGCTCCACACTCCCCCCGTATCGCTATACTTCTTGTAAAGCATGGCTTTCGTCAAAATCCCCCGCTTGACACAACGGCTCATTTCGACAGAGTATTCCAGCTCGGCGTCTTCTAACTCCCTGCGCGAAGGGCGTTTTAACCTTACCTTGATAGGGACTTTCTCCTTAACTTTTTTAGTTACAGTTGTCTCCTCACCCGTCTTCTTGTTTTTGCGAGTGTGGGTTTTTTCCACCTCCTTCTCTTCGTCGATATCGAACGAATATAATTCCTTGAATGGCATAATCTTATTCCTTAATTAAAAATGAAACTTACAGTATAATTATCTAGTTTAGACCCTAAATTTCTAATTGATTCGTTCCCAACGTCTAAAATTCTTTTCCTAATCCAATTTACCTTTTGGGGGGTGAAGTGATTGGCTGTATTGATAATTCCGTGATATTCGATGGGAATATTCTCGTAGAGCTTTTCATAATGAAAGTCATGATCTCTTTTCATGTCCTCTACCATTATTAACATCATTTTAAACAGCCTAGAAATTTCCTCATTAGACACCTCGTTTAAATTTTTTTTAGCATCCATACCTTAAACCTATCTTATTATATAAATAAAAGTGTAAAAATCAATATGGCAGGATTTTTATCAGCAGACCAAATTATAAAAGTTAGGGATTTGGCCGATACACTACACACCACTTTCGCCCGCACTATTACAGTCTACAAGAACGCAAAAAAGACCCTAATAGCCTCCACTACGGCTTGGAACTCTCTGTATCGCAAAACCAACACGGGAGCAAATAGTTCTGTAGAATATACCACCGTATCCGATTCTTTTGAGGCGAGAATTTACTACGATGATATGGATACATCTTATCTAACCAATGACGGTCCCTCAGAACAAGCAGGAACCCAAAATAAAGTGGTTGTTCCCGATGGAACCGTAAGAATTGTGGTTAAAGAAACCGCATATGACTACCTAAGGGAAGCTCGCAGAGTAGAATTTGATGGAAACAAATTTATAATTGAAAGTGACGGGCGTCCCAGAGGATTTACCTCTAATCAGTTTTATACCTTTATTCTTAGCCCCATAGAGTCCTGATGTCCTCCCTAGAAGCAGATGTTACCTCAGCCCTTAAGCGCCAACTTCCCAAATTAACAAGAAGGGACTTGGAGAAGAGGGCTAAACAAAAATTCAATAAGCTTAAACAAGAAATGATAAACGAATTCAGGGCACATCCGATTACCCAAGAAATTCTGGCAGGACCAAATGCGTCCAACATAAGCGGCACACTGGGAGGCACAAGCAATCTTTTTGCCTTCATAGGGTTTAGTCAAGGAAGTAGCCCAATAACTCCCATTTTGGAAATACTAGAAAGAGTGACCCTTCAATATGATTCTGACCTCAGGGGATCTGCAAAGGGATACGGCATCAACCTTAAGGTTAATTTACCCACAGCAGAAGAAATTTTTGCCATCACCCCCCTTCCATGGGCCTCGGGCAGAAGCTGGGCAGAGGGAATTGAAAGAGGAATTTCAGGATTAGGCTACTTAGTGCGAAAAAGTGGGGGCAGATCGGGGGCTGCGGTTCAAAGTCGTGTAAAGAAAATAAGGGGCGGTGGATTTCAAAACACTCCCTATATCTCCTCTTTTATAAGGAAATACAAAAAAAGATTTGAAGAATTGAAATGATTGAACAGTTCCAGCACAAATTAACCACTTCTTTTTTCTTGTGGTTCGACAACTTCCTTTTGGAAAAGGGAGAGGCATATACAAATACTACGGGAGACTTTTTCTATTATGCCGACCCCCACCTTGATTCCACATACGTCGCTTATGGGAGCCCCTACAAGCAATGGGTTACTGATTCTTCAATTACGGGAGCCACAATCCCCTCGGGAGTCTTCATAGACGGGGATTTTTCGGGCAGAAATGATGGTGTTGTTCTAGATTTCGATAATGGAAGGGCGCTAATCTCTGGAGATACGACAGATTCTTCAATTACAGGAAATTTTGCCGTAAAGGATTTTAATGTTTATCTCACCAATGACACAGAGGATGATTTAATTGTAGAAAATAAATATACCATTAACTCTAGGCTCCCCTCTGGACCGTGGACTTACATCGAACCCTACGACGATGTGGTTCCCGCCATCTTCCTTTCTACATCAGAAACAGAGAACAAACCTTTTGCCTTTGGGGGAATGCAGGACACCGTGGTCCTAGCAAAGGCTGTAATACTAGCAGAAGACACTTATCAATTGGATGGGGTTTTATCTATTTTTATGGATTCTGTAGATGAAACGATAGCCGCAATACCTATGTCAGGATATCCCATTACGGAATTAGGAGACCTAAAAGGAGAAGACTATAGTTACACAGAAATAAAAAGTGACTACGTAGGAGAAACAACATTTTATGTAAACAAAGTAAGGACTTCGAAGCTAAGTGATAGGACCAGAAAGGTTTTAGCTAATGAGCTTTATGTGGGATTTATAGATTTTGATATAGAACAGCACAGATATCGCTTCTCCTAATTTCATATTTTAATAATAAAACTGTAAACAAGGGAAAGAATCTTTTATCATGGCCAATAGAAACCGAGTAATTTATCAATCAGAAGGCTTATTCGTTAGCAAGGATGCCTCTTTAACTGGCGCAGGTGATGCTGAACAGTTAGGCAGAGTGCAGAGCGCTAACTACAGCTTTACTATCAATAGACAGGACGTAAACCAATTTGGAGACCTCGCGAGGATTGATTCAATGGTAATTGATCCTCCCACCGTAAACGTTGATTTTAGTTATTATCTCGCGGATGGTTTTAATGAGAGGGCTCTGGGTTTCTTTGTCCAGAATAGTGGAGTAGCTTCTAATAGAGGAATTCCCACAGGTGCTCCTGATGCTGAAGGAAACTTTGCTTCTGGCCACTTAACGGATACCTCGGGCGTTAATCTGTATATTGTCACTTCTCCCGATGGAGAAGACTTGAACAAAGCTGGCGCAGGAGAAGCTATGGATCCCTCCGATAGTGTTATCGGGATTGGTAACTGCTACCTTAGTGATTATAGCCTTGATTTGTCAGTGGGTTCTTTACCCACTGTTAGTGTTACCATGGAAGGGGCTAATATGCGCTCTTCTTCTGATGTGGGGAATACTGGCAGTCCCGCCATTAATCAGGAGTCAGGAACTGCTTACCCGCACTACATCGCACTTCCCAACGCGACTACAAATGGGGGAGTCGAGGGGGTGGAAGTAGGTAGCGCTGCAATTACAGCATTACGCCCAGGAGATGTTAGTGTTTCTCTGGCTGATGTCGATGGCGAAAGCCTCGCAGATATTGATGGCAATGATGGCGCTCATATCCAAAGCGTTTCTGTTAGTTTGCCTCTTTCCAGAACCCCAATTCAGCGCTTAGGGAGTAAATTCCCCTTCTCCCGTTCAGTTGATTTCCCTGTCGATGTTAGCATGAATGTTAGTGCCGTAATGAACGATGCACACACAGCTAACCTTGTCAATATTTTAGACTCAGGAGTCCAAGACGTTTCCTTCTTCATTAACGGATCGGGGACTGCGCCAGCCATCAGAGGAGAACTCAAAGGAGTAAAACTCGACAGCCAGTCGTTCTCTTCCAGTATCGGATCTAATAAAACTGTTGACCTTACCTTTACTGCTCAGGTAGGCGGTCCTAACGATGTTGCTAACGGCTTCTTTATGAGCGGCTGCGGCAGCGCTCCAATATTTATCTAAGAATACTATAACCTCTACTTTTAATGGGAAATAAAGATAAAGATCACAAAAGCTCTTTCTTTGAAAAGAAAGAAGAAAAGCCTATTGAAGAGCCCAAGAAAGAGCCGAAGAAACGCCTTAACGATCCTTCGGTTCCGATGAGGCGCAAAAACAGAATCCTCAACGACGGCAGAGATTGGTTCGATACACACCCAGACGCATAGAATTATGAGTGAGTCAAAAAAGAAGCCCACAGCCAAGAAGGAAGCCCCTAAGAAGGAAGCCCCTAAGAAGGAAGCCCCTAAGAAGGAGACCCCTAAAAGCGCGACCCCTCAAACTATTGAGGAGCTAAAGAAAAAATACACGGCAGACAGACAGGCTCCGAATGCAAATTTGCCAGCACTTCGCGCTGAATACTTGAAAAATCACGCCGCTATTAAAGGGGCTATGTGATAGGGTAGGGTGTCGCATACCCACTGGCATCTATGCCCCCTAATTGACGGGGCTGTGCTTGGTAGATATTATACTGTGCCGCCAATTGCGTCACCTTGTCCATACAATCGTTTGCAAGCCCTCTATAGACCTTCGACACCTCATTACGGTTAACGAACGTCACAGCGCTTTCTCCGTCCTTTAGCGACAAAACGTTATCTCCGCTCACGCTTGAACTTGCAATGCCTCTGAGAGCATTTCTCGCCTGCTTATTATAGTAATTACCAAGGTATAACTCTTTGAGAACATTTTGGGCCTCTATATCCATTACCCCATATGTTCCACTAGCCCCCTCGCCACTGAAATCAGTATATAAATAAGTGTTAGCCTGACCAAGGTTTTCATATAACCATCCGCTCACAGCGCTAACTGTAGCTATCCCTGTGTCACTATCAAATTCAGTGACCACAATTCCCGAAGCGAGATCTTCTAATACATTGGGCATATAGTGTATTACACTATGTTTAGCTATTTAACCAATCAAGAATTTCTTTATGCTTGGGGTTCTCTGGGTTCAGCTCGGGCGTAGGAATAGACTGTGGGGCTGTAAAGATACTACCGCTGTGTAAACGGCGGAATTCTCTTAAGATGTTACCTATAACGATATCCTTCTCATAGAAAGGGTTAATGCCCACCTTTTTGCACAACTCTTGCAACTCAACTTTGCTCATTTCATCAAGATTTCCTTTTAGGATATTAATATCAGTGGTCCCAAAAGAATTGGTTTCTCCCGCTCCGAAGATGACTTCTACTTCTTTTAATACCTCTTGGTAGCGAGCGCTACTCGTTTCCCCTTTGTTTCTAAGCTCTTCCAGCTCTTCCAGCAAACCTTTTTTCGCAGGTTGCTCCTGCCCCGTAGTTACTTCCTTGAAGGGGGGCGATTTCTTTTTAGCTGCTTTTTTCTTAGCCATACAATATTATATACACTTAACTAATAAATTACAACAAAAAAGCCGCCCCCGAAGGAGCGGCCTTTTTTTATTATAGAAGGGTTTCTATTAAGCACGATCAACAATAACACCGCAGAGAACGCGATTATCAAGAATGACACGGCCTTCTTCGACAGAACCGAAGTATCCGATCTTATTCTGACGGATGCTATACTGATCATCAGCGATTAAGGTGAATTCGCTTCCACTATCAGCGTCCGTAGCAACGGCGCGGATAAGAGAATCGCGAGTGCGGTCAATACCCACCACAATCTCATCAGTAGCAGCGAACGCTCCTGAATCAGTGCCATCCCACTTGGTATAGGCAGTGCTACCAGCAGCGGTATCAAAGAGAGTGTTGAACTTCTGGCCCTCACCCATCTCGTTATATTCCAAGATGTTCAGACCCATGAAGCTGCTAATACCAGCATTCCTGTAAAGATCGTTGCGGACCTCGTCGGTAGCTGCCAGAGGAAAGGCAGTGCTTCCATTTCCAGCAGTTGCGTCTCCTCGGCCACCCCGTGTATTTACAGGATTGTAAGCCATGGCGCGGATACTGCCCACGACTTCAGGAGAACAGATAATATCTGTAATTCCTTTAGTGCGAGAAGTAGGAGTTCCTGCGATCCACGAACTATTAATGCGCTTCGCGAGAGTAAACAAGTTGTTAACGTCATCCATGAGGAAGGCATCTGCGACTGCTCCCTTGAAAACTTGAACGTCAGCAGTTAGCGGCGAAGTCTTAATGGTAGCGCCAGCAAGAGAGGTCATAAGAAGGCTAGCGGAAGTCCGCTCCTGCTTAAGAAGAATCTCTTGTGCAACGCGAGCAAAGGTCTTACCCACAACATCTAAACGGCTTTTGGCCGCGTAACGCCGATCAAAATCAACTGCGGAATCAAGGCTGTAAGTAGACAGCTTCAGTTCAGAAGCGGTCGGCAGCACTTGGTTGCTAGGAAGACCACCTGCATGATTCTGACTCCAAACCCTGACGTAATCTTCGTCAGCGATATCGTAGTAGAGATCAAGAGGGATGCTTGGATTGTCATCAGCATCGAATTGAAGTGATTGGAACAGGTTGCTCACGGTAGGGGCATTGTTGAGCACTTCGGCCAAAACTGGTCCGATGAATTCAGCAAGGGCCACTTGAGCCTCGTATGCAACATTCCGATTACGAGAAGCCATAGCTTTAACAAGCTCGACTTGTTCGGGAGTTCTTTTTAAAGTAATTTTCATGATTATAAAGTCTTTCTAGTTTTAGGTGGCGTTACAATCAAAAGATACAACGATATAATCACCAGAGAACTGGTCAGTGGTGATTCCAACATTAGAGCGGGTGCCCGTGCCTAGAACGTGTCCAAAAGTCTTGGAGTCTCCCCGAGTCGCACCAGTAATCTTGCCATTAGTATTATTAGAAGTAATGATAGCAGTTCCTGGAGTATAACTTGCGGTAGTCCCGTCGAAAGCTTCAGCCGCCAAAGTAACAATCCCTTTCGTTAGAACGGGAACTGCCTGCCCTGGAAGCATGGCTTGGAGTTCGGCGGCTTTTTGTGGATGGTAAAGCAACTTCTCGTCGTTTTCGTCCTTTTTGGCCGTTTGATACAGGGTAAGACCAAGGGGAATATCCCCTGAAGTAGAACCTGTAATCTTAAGATTAACTTCAGGATACATCTCCGTAGTACCAACAAACGGATAATCGGTTTTACCGAGATAGCTGTTTGTTTGATAGGTAATCGGATCAGCATCGAAGTTACCAGCGGAGACCTTTACGAAGAGGCCAGCATCGCCAGCCCCCGCGTCGGTCGTTTGGTCGTTCACATCACTGTCAATGACAGAATAGAGGTTCACGACATCGTGATCAGAGTATTGTCTGAATGGTAGAATGCGTAATGCCATAATTTTTTTTGGTTAAATTAAGAAATTTCAATATTGTCGCGGGAAAAGGCGGCTTTAAACTTATCTCGGAAGGATTTCTCCTCAGATGCGACAGCTTCGTTAGAGTTAGAAACATCCGAATCGGTTGTTTCGGCTGCGTCAAGAGCCTCTTCAATTTTCACCTCTTCAGTAGAGGCAGTGGAAATTCTCTTAGCCACTTCCTCATCAATGCGGGCTTGGATTTGCGCGTCGAACTCTGCTTGGACTTCCTTGTTTTTATGCTTCCATAAAACTTCAAGCTTGGAGGCAAAAGCTTCATAAGCCTCTGCATCTTCCAGACCTCTCAGTTCGGTAGCAAGAAACTCGCGATCTTGGTCATCGAGTTCAAACTTTTCGTCCAATTTGTCCATATATGTATTAAAAGATGCGACGGCCTCTTCGGCTTTTTTATCTTTTTCAAAAACTAAAATACGCTCATTAGCGGCATTTAGTTTTTCTTCCAGCTCAGAAACGGAGGACTTTAATTCCTCGTATTCCTTCGTCACGCCTTCTTTAGCTGCCTTTTGCGTTTCGATATCCTTGCGGTATTGTTCATCCCGCTCACGGATAGCTTCAGCAAAAGTGTCAGTCATCGAGGCGACCGCTTCTTTGGAGAATTTCTTCTCAGAAAGAAGTTCTTTAAGTTCATTAAGAGTCTTTTCCATTTCCATGTTAATAAAGTTCTTTTGGTTGTTTACATTTAATTTATTGTTTTGTGAAATTTTATCCCTTTTATCGTTTATAAAAACTTGGGTTTTTGAGGGATTTCCACCATATAGTCCCCTTACGTCTGCGGCGGGATTAAGCGTATATGCAATACCCAATGGATAAATATCGCCCATAATTAATCTATAAACACTTTCACCCTCATCTGTCGTTCCATTGCCTCCACAACTTCTTAAAAACCCTTGTAATTCTAAAATTTCATCAGGATCTGCCACTATTCTAGCCTCACTTAAAACGTCACTCCCCACCGCCAAAACATAATCATTGAATCCAACTTCCCAGCTTGCAGAAACCTTCTGAAAAGCAGCATCATCGGGGTCAAGAGATTTTTCCACCAAAATGGTAAAATTTTCATTAATCGTTTTGTATAAAACGGCACCCAAGGCGATATTGAATGGTTCTGTGGTGTCTTTTACTTGTTCTTGAGACAGCAATTCGTTAGATCCAAATTTACTATAACCCGCAGCGGCTATATGTCCCACTATCTTATGCTTGTCGTGTTCGATATTAGTGGGCTTGTGGATAAAATTATTTGTATATTCTACAGCTGTTGCTGCGTTCATCCCATCTCCATTTTTATTGAACTTGTTTACGACGGCGGCATTAAATGCCACCCCCAACAAGTCTAGATTGCTCTCATAATCAATATCAGTGGGGACAAGGGGCGCTAAAGTTTCTAGGGATGCCTTAGAAATTAATGAGGATTCATTAATCTCACACGCCAAGAGCGGAGACTCAAAAGTGGTGGTATACTTATAGTTCATTACTTTTTGTCGTTCCAGTTGTTTCATGGCTATGATATAAGATTGCTGCTGGATAAACCTCTAAAGAATGTTCTGCTGAAATGTCCAAAACCCCTTTAGAAGGCTGAAGGCTCTCTATTTTGTTAAAATCTTTTACACACGATTCTAGGGTTTCTCCCCAATATTCTTTGCTCTGAGAGCACACGATGGACTCACATAAACTATTCACCATCTCCTCTTGAGACTCACTAAGTTTTTCAGCCTTCAGCTTTTTAAGCATTTTCGCCTTGGCTTCATCAACAAAACTCTCAATCTCATAAATCGTGGTTTGTATATTAGCCCTAGAGTAGGATGCTTCAGCGAGAGGGATATCAGTAGTCCCCTCTGGCCTACCCGCCTCCTTTCTGGGACCAGTCGCCTTATCACCAGCAGGGGCAATAACAGGAACGCCCCCCACTATAGGATTGTAATAACCTTTTTCCCTTTCCTCCACGAAGTCCTTTTGAGCACTGACAAGATCTTCTGAGTCGGGGAATCTCCCATTCTGGAACATTTCCATTCCTTGTTTGGGAGTAATGATTCCCAGCTCCATAAGCCTAGTAGAAGCCCTCATAAGCTGCACCTCATCTCTCATGTCAATATCTTTCATCTTCGCCTCAGGCCATGATCGGAAACCAAGGTCTTTAGCAATTCTTTTGATTTCGCGATTAAGAAAATCATTTAAAAACCCATAACGAGACTCTTGTAAACGATCAATAAAGATTTGAGCCTTTACCTGAGTAGAATTAAACTTCTCTTCCCCAACCACAATGTTTTGGAGACCTTGTTTAATGTCATCATTGAGTATCTGGTATTTTTCTGGCCCCAACACCAAATTAAGCTCTGGAATGATAAATTCCGCCTTAGTAGTATAATCGGAAACCAATACGCGCCCCACACTTTCATTTTTGAAAAGGTTCTGCATTGCCGCCATATTATTGGGGTTAATGCCTCCTTTATCTGGATCAGCCCCCATCGTTATAAGCAAAATAACATTTTCTACCGTGCGGGTAATAGCCTGATCCATTTTCTTCAATTCCAGTTTGGCATTAATGTCTTCCAAAACAGGGAATCCAAACGGGATGGCAAAAGGCTCATAATCCTGCTTCTTATAAAAAGAATAAGAAAGCCTCTTGGGATCTAAATTCATGTGGATGCCCACCCCAGAATAAGAACCGTCTCGTATCATCCCCTGAACCTCGGGGTCGAGTCCTTGGAAAATAGCCAAATCTTCATCTGTTTGGGGGCTAGCGAGACGAGCTATTTCATATTCGGATAAAACTTTTTGGTAAGCCCCTCCATAAGTAAAAGTCGTGGCCCTTCTAGCTACAACATCAAAAGGATTGAGCAAAACATATCGAAGAGGAATTTTATTTGTAGAAGCATTTATGGACCCCACTTGGTTTATTAATTTCGCATAGTCTTCGGCTTTGAATTTTCCATCTATTCTATAAAGAAAGATATTGCCACTCCTGTAATATTCGCGGAAATACTGGTCTTTTAGGTTAATAATATTAACCCTCTTAAACCACTCGTAGAAAAACTCTCTGCTTTTGCGACTCCCACCCTCTAAATAAATATCAGTGTTGGTAAACTCCGACATTATATCTATAGCATTTCTAAAAACTGCTACATTTGCGTAAGCTTTTTGACACAGCTCAATACCGTCTCTAGCCGTAACTCCATCAGAGGCATACTCATATGGGAGCATTCCTACTCTAATGCTAGAAAATCTATCTTTCGGGTTGTTGTAAGCCACCCTGTTGGTCCGCGATCCCTTAAAACCTTGATCGGTCATTGCTTGTCGCCGCGCCTTAGAAATATATTCATAGGAGGCGGTCGAAGTATAGAAGGGTTCTCCTAAAAGTTCGGGCGTCATCTCTTCTTTTGGGGGAAGAGAGGGGTGCTCATTAGCATCAAATTGGTTCCAATATTCTGAGCGTTTGGTATATTTTCTTTTAGCCATGGAATGTATTCCATATTACACCCCAAAGTTAACTTTCAACTTTTAAAAGTTAAGAAATGAACATTGGAGTAAAGGTAGTTTGGATATCAGCCACATCATCAGACATCATGTCATAAAAAACATTCATCGCCCAATTGCCTAAAACCAAGGCAGAATAGGAATCTTTGCGGGCCTTGCCAGCACCTGTTTGTTTTCTTAGATTCAAGGGAAGATCAAAACTTTGAGTTCCCTGTAAAGAAGTTGTGATTTGGACAAGGGCACATTGAACCTTAATTAAATCCATTATATCCTTCTGGTGTTCCACGAAATCAATCATTCTCGCGCCAACGGTGCCCTTTTCATTAGGATCGTTTTGAATAAATTTTAAATCTTTAATAGGGACTTTTGCCTTTCGCTGAATATGGTAGTCATCATTCATGGCTGCTCCCGCGAAAAATATCCGCTTGTGGTCAAAAGCTGCCTGTAGAGATTCATTTGCTATTCTAATCCACTGGGAAGTTGGCTTTCTTAAAAAGACAATGTTTTTTGCGCTAAGATTATATTGATGTTTTAATTTGCGAAGGTTTTTTTCGTAATCCTGAGCCTTATCTAATTCAGCCTCAATAACACCCAAGTGGATATTCAGTTTTTTAAAGATCTCGCTTTCATTACAGGAGTTGATAAATTGGACACCGCCATTGTAATCGCCTACGATTGCTACCACGTTGAAGTGAGTCAAAACAAAGGCTAAATACTTTATGTGGGTTTTTAAATTAGCTCCCGCCAAAGCATAGCCATGAACCACAGTCCCCTTCCTTGTGTCCCTATTAAGCTTGATAAGTAACATCGCAAAATCGTCAGAACTTTCACTTTCAGACCACGAAGGGTCAAAGGCTAAAATATATTCGTCTTTTGGATTACCATGTACCTCTACGCACTGACCCTCTCCATCTGGATGGGTGCAGCTGGCCATTTTACTGACCTTAAAGTAGCCCGAACTGTCATCTGTAAATATCGCTCCAAATTCCCTCTCAAATTGTGCATCGCTCATTGTAGCCTTAGATTGGCTAATCAGATTTTGATCATAAAGTTGCTCGGGCGCACAATCATAACTAAAGTGCATAATGGTTCGATGCGCCCCGTCCTGCTTGTTCTCGTTAAGAATTAAAGTCTCGTATTGTTGATATATCTTGTAAAGGTATTCGAATTTGTAAGAAGCGGAGGACAAACCAATAATTTTGTTGCCCTGCCAAGTCCTTCGCTCCTCTTCTTTCATTTTACCCTTTTCGATCAGCTGGGTTTCCAAATCATAAACCTCTTGGCGCTCAGTAGGGTTCTCCACCACGGACAAGAAAGGGATAATAACCTCGTTATAAATCTTTTCAGGCATCAAAAGCAATTCGTCAATAATTATGCGCTGGAAGCGGAAACCCCTAAGTTTTTCACCGTCCCCAAGAGGAAGGGCGCGAATACTACTCCGACCAATTTCCATCACCCACTCATCATTCATTCTAGAAACCCTAGTTATGCATTGAGCAAAAAAGGTGGCCTTGGGGCTTTTAGATATGTCTTCTATTTTTTTGAAGATCATTTTTGACTGTCTGAAAGACTTAGACAAAATACCTATCTGGACACCTTGGTTCAGAATAGCGTCTAGAAGCGCGAAAACACCCGTAGAAAAGCTTTTAGACATTCCTCGACTCCAGATGCCCAAAAAGTAGTCAGAGTCCATCATAGCCTTAATAGCCATGTGCTGAAAAGGGAATAGCTTAACACCAGTAAACAATTCACAAGCAAAGGAAGGATTTTCCCTCAGAAACTTATAAAGCAAAATCTTCGCCTCAGTCTCCTCTAAATATCCCTCTTCGCCTAGAATTAACTGGTTTATATCCTTGAACTCTCGACTTAGTTTTTGTTTTCCTTCTATCCACGCCATAATCTTTAATTTGTTTATCCCAAAAGTATTGAACGTCTACTTTCCAGAGTTTCGTTCCTAAAACAAGAATCTTGGGCACAAGCTCTTCGCTTTTTTCTCGCGAGCCGCTAAATATAAACTGACAGCAATCAGAATACTCAGCTTGGATCTGTCTCATCATATGGTAGACATAATCAAGATTGAACTTTTTATACCCCCGCCTATTCTCCCCCTCCATGTCTCCGAAAGAGGTTTCCACTACCACAAATAAATAACACCCCAAAGACTTGCATCTTTTAAGTTCTTTTACAAATCGGTTATAACTGTGGGTTATAGTTGCACAGAAGTCCTGGTATGATTTCCTATCCACGAATGTATAGTCATATAAATCTCCCCCAACTCCGTAATCTCCCACATCCAACTTAAGGGACTCTGAATTCCTGAAAGACAAGGGCTTCTGCTCTCTTGTATCCACAAGGATAGTTGTTTTTGAGTAATCGTTTTTAAATTCACTTGGTAGCTGTCCTGCCAGCATCGGGACCATGCTTAACTCCTTACAGGCTTTGGCATAGCTTCCGAAAACCTTCTTGCATACGTCTATATCGGGAATTTCTGCTGTTTGCAAATAAACGGAGGGTGGTCCTCCTTTTAGTTTCTTGTCTTCTTTTTTTTGTCCTAGGGTTTTTATTATGTATTCTTTGACTTCTTCGTAAGGTGCCTTGTCGCACCATTTTTCCATATTGTCCTTATTGAGAAAGTCAGCAGCGAAATACTGATCGTATTTTTTAAATGGGAGAAGCTCTTGTGTTAGTTTATCTCTTCGTGCGAAATACTCCACATAGTAATCCCCGAGAAACTTCCCGTGTTTTTTTATATGTGCGTGGAGACTCCTTAAAGAATCAAATGAATCCCCACACTCTTTGCAATCATAAGACATCTTGTTGACCAATTCCTAAAACTCTTGCTTTCCACTCTGCCATTCCCTCTAATCTTTCGGCTTCTTGCTTTACTGCTTCTTTTTGCATCTCTGCTATCCTTATCATCGTTTTTCTTTCCTCTTCCTCTTGGAAAAGGTGGACGATAGAGAGAAACGAAGCGTTTTCTTTGTGCATTTTCTTCATTCGCTCGCCACGGTCACCCTGAAGTTTTTTCGTAAGGTTTTCGATGCGAGTTTCGCACTGATGATACTCCGAACTCTTTGCTTTGATGATTTCAGCAAGACGTATAGACATTTCCGCCTGTTCGTCAGCCTCATCAAACATGTTATTTAATTTATTAAGGTTGCCGCTAATTACCTCCAAATTAATCACCTCCTTGCAGACATTTAAATACAAATTAATCTCATCCGCCGTCAAATCAGGTTTGTCCCAAGTCAAACGAATGAACTCATGCTCGAACAACACCCTGTCCCCTTCATTAAGGTAGTTGTTAATGATTTTAAGAAATCTAGAATTCGACAGATTTACCATAAGCCTTTCAACACAAATTTGTTTTTGTCTGTTGATTTTTGCCTCTTCTAATCCAATTCCAGTAGCATCATTGATTTTTTTGATGATTCGGGAAACAGCCTTCGGTGGAATGTATGAAGTCAATGCTCCGCTATCTTGAGATGGCATAATGTCTGGATTTACTTCTCTAATTGTTGCGAGCACCGCTCTTTGTTCTGCGCTTAACGGCCCTACTTGGCGATCAGGAAAAACGATCCGCGCAATCCCCAAAGAAGAAAGGCCGTCTTTGGCCTGATCAAGAATAAAATCCTTTTGCTCTTGGGTAAACTCAACTGCCTCGACAGGAAGCTTCTCCCTCGTCCTATATTCTATAGAATTATCGGCCAAGAATTTTCTTACTGCTCTCCCCTCCTTCGAACGACCGTCTAAATCACTCCTATTGAAACACTGTCTCGTTAAGTCGATTAAATCTGGAATCCGAGCGGCGTTTTCTCGCAAAAAATCCTTCTGTTCTTTACTCAGGTCCATCTTTTATGATATCTTGCTCTTTTAAGATTTCTAAAGCTAACTCTAGGAACTTTTTCTTAAGGTTTTTAACTTGGCGGTATCCTAGCTTGCTTTTTTGGGGTGATATCTTATATCCCATAAAACGGGCCACATCCTCCTCGGTCTTGTCCTCAAAATACAACATGCGGTAGGCAACGTAGTGATTATTGCTCAACTTGATCTCCATATAAAAATTAAGCTTTTTCAGAGAAGAACCAAAATCAAAATCCTCATACGGCCTACCCTGCACCTCCTTTGGAAAGTCCTCGGTAGATAGAGGCGTTTTTAACTCTAGCCCTGATTTCTTGGATTTTTCCCATTTCAAATATGATGTGCAGGTAGAGTCTTGTTTTCTGCTCTTTGTCAAAGAACAACCCTCCCCTAACGCAAACTTACAATTAGAACAGGGCCTCACATAATTTCCATAATGATTTCTTATCAGGTTCCGCATCTGATTAGAAATAATACGTCCTATCCACGGTTCCAGTGGACGCTCTTGATCCCACATATGCCACTTTTTGGATATGTGTAGTTTTATTATCTGAGCTACGTCTTCAAAGTCGAACCACTTAACAGCATTTAGCCTCCACTTATACTGCTGCTTTTTTATGGCGACATCTATGATGTCCGAAAAATCTTCGTAGGTATATTCACCTTTCTTTTTTCTTTTCATCAATAAATTCATTAACTGAGAGAGCCCTTTTGCTCTTTTGGTAATCGGGAGGGGTTTGCTCCCCAATTAATGAACCTAAAGTTACAGAACGTTGTCCCGCGCTATATTCAACTTGAAAATCAGAAATATGAGGAACAGATGTTGCGTCTGTTTCATTCTCTGATATAACTACTGACTTTTCAACCGTAGACGCCGCCGCAGCAATATTAGTTGTTGCACTCATGTTTAATTGCTGTCCGCACTTTCCACAAAAATTTGGCTTTGCATGACTGTAAGAAAGCTTGCCTCCGCAGCTATGACAAAATAGATGGCTCATTATTATTTTATATGTTATTTAGGGTTTTTTTCTAAAATAAACAAGATCCTAGTCCTGTGAGTATAGAAGCTGTTCGCCGCTGTCGCGTTGACGTTTGCTCTTGATTATATACATATGATATTACACAGGTTTGTATGTTTCTAATTTAGAAATGATAAATTTTAAAATTTTGCTACGCACAATGTCGTTACGGTTAAACCTAAAGGAGTGAATGCCATTCTCAATAGAGTCTTCATCCCCAAACAAATCAAACATCTCACCAAACCCCGTTTTCCCATTAATATCACTTTGCATAAAGTCTCCGCTTATAATCAGCTTGCTTTCTTCACCGATACGGGTAACTAACGTAGTCAATTCTTTGAAGGTGAAGTTCTGAGCCTCATCTGCTACAATTAACTTGTTGTTCCAGTTCGCTCCACGAAGAAAGTTTATCGGGATCGCTGAAATACGCCCTTGTTGTTTGAGAAAGGCTGTGTCGCCCTCAAAAACGATTTCATCCAACTTATCATACAGGGGCATCGAAAAAGGATCAAACTTATCCGTTATGTCTCCAGGAAGACTCCCTAGCCCCTTGTCTGCACTTTCTGCAATACTCCGCACATATAATAGCTCCTTATTGGCGTCCTCTGCTAAAAGTCTCAAACACCCATAAAGGGACATGTATGTTTTACTCGATCCCGCTGGCCCCGCCACAAAAAGAACTTTAACGGTGGGGTTTAAAAGAGTGCTCAGAAATTTCTTCTGTTTTGGGGTAAACTTGAACTTCCTCTCTTTAAATTTGATGGAGTGATGAAAATGCGGCGTTAACTCAATATTAGACAAGTCTTTACGTGCCATTATAGATATTTACACGTAAACTACAATTTAACCTGTTTTATTGTCGCTTGGGTAGAAACAGTGTCCCCACCTGCAACCCCATAGCTCTCCGTCAGAACCCGCGCTCCTGCGGGGAAATTAATTAAATCCTGTATCACAGGGACCGT
>Ga0208790_1000324_pt1 | contig 24475 bp, 27 predicted proteins | sample 10_taG_FD_184083 | JGI IMG/M metagenome (GOLD analysis project Ga0208790, IMG submission 184083) | Marine viral communities from the Subarctic Pacific Ocean - 10_ETSP_OMZ_AT15264 metaG (SPAdes) (version 2) | ecosystem: Environmental > Aquatic > Marine > Oceanic | place: Pacific Ocean | collected... | reverse complement strand
AGATTACTTAGATTTTGAAATAGAAGGAAACCACATTACCATTAGAAACAAATCTAGAGAAGGCAGGTGATGCCATTCGAATGTTATAAAACTTATCTGGCGATGAAGAACCACTTCACCAAGGATAAGTATGATTACCACAAGTACTGTGGAAGGTCCCGTGCTACCGTACAAGCATTTCATAAGCGTAAGGACAGGTACTTTTTTGAGAAGATGTCTCGCCAACGTCCTGATAAAGAGATTGAGGATTATTTTGTAGCAAACTTTGTCTCTTGTAAGAATCCAGAGACGCTATGGATAGGAGAGATAATGCAGGAAGGAGATAGGAATTATAAACAGTGGCAGAAGAAGGTTCAGTCACTATCTTATGTGTTCAAAGAGGATGCTGATTCTCTCTTTGATAGGGAGGTAGATGAGGTGTTTGATTGTACTAATGGACACCCTCACATATTAAAAAGATACTTAGGTGGGTACACTACACTTGAAACTCTGGTGATATGTGATAGAATATTTGGGTACGTTAAAAACTTCGATAAAGAGTTGAAAGACCCAGTGTGGGAAACCGTCAGCAGACGGATAAAAAAGTACCAACCCTTCCTAAATATTAATGTACCCAAGTATAAAAAAGTTCTACAGGAGATTATATTATGAGTTTCTTTGATTCAGAAGTAGTCCGGAAAGAGATGACAGACATCCAAGAACTTCAAGAAGAAGTTTATGGTAGTGTCTTTAATTTCCCCCAGATGAACAATGAAGACAAAGCAGAACACATTGAAATTCTTCAAGAACTTCTGGAGAAGCAAAGGATACTCTACACTCGCATGAGTTTGTCAGATGATCCCCAAGCACAAAAGATGAAGGATAATATCCAACAGTCTGCTGTTATGATGGGCATGCCCAAAGATGTTGATATGTCTATTGTCTTTACCAATATGGAAAAGATGATTGACGTTATGCAACAACAGGTTGACAGCAGTAACAATTGATTCTATAATGTCTAGGTACACACAAGCCAAATCTCAAAACAAAAGCCAAATCTATGTCTTTTTCAAGTCTAAAGAAACAGTCTTCTCTCGGTTCGCTCACCTCCAAATTAGTTAAGGAGATTGAGAAGACAAGTACCACCAGAGGTGGTGCTGATGAGCGTCTCTGGAAACCAGAACTGGATAAAACCGGTAATGGTTATGCCGTTATCCGATTCCTTCCTGCACCTGATGGTGAGGACCTACCTTGGGCAAAGGTTTATTCCCATGCTTTCCAAGGACCAGGTGGATGGTACATTGAAAACTCCCTGACTACTAATGGTGGTAAGGACCCAGTTTCTGAGTACAATCGTGACTTATGGAACAGTGGTAATGAATCTGATAAGGATGTTGTTCGTAAGCAGAAGCGTAAGCTTTCTTACTTCGCTAACATCTACGTTGTTAAGGATCCAGTTAACCCTCATAATGAAGGAGGAGTATTCCTCTTTAAGTTTGGTAAGAAAATCTTTGACAAACTAACTGCAGCAATGCAACCAGAGTTTGAAGATGAAGAAGCAATTAATCCATTTGATTTCTGGGCTGGAGCAAACTTCAAGCTTAAGATACGCAAGGTGGATGGTTACTGGAATTATGATAAGTCAGAGTTTGATTCTCCGTCACCTCTTCTTGATGACGATGATGCACTCGAAGCACTCTGGAAGAAGGAGTATTCCGTTTCAGAATTCACTGCTCAATCTAACTTCAAATCATATGAAGATTTAGAGAAGCGTTTGAAGTCTGTACTAGGACAGAAGCAAGCACAACGCCCTCGTCTTGATGAGGAAGTTGTACAAGAAGATGTCCAGACACCTGTTGCCGCAGCAGCAGTTGCCTCAGCACCTGATGCTGATGAGGATAATGCTCTTAGTTATTTCCAAAAACTTGCTGAGGAATAACTAACCCAGGTTGGGATTACTTCCTCGTTTTAATCTTGGGTTGATATATTCACTTGAGGGTTCGTATTCGAGGACAGTCTCAATATCATCTAAAATCATATTAATATACTTAGGCTCCAGGAGATTGATATTCCTTTTATCATCCTGGAGTCTTTCTTCATATGTACGATAACTAATACCCTGTATAGGACTTACTTCAACAAGTCTATTAGTACCAGAATCTAAGAAGGTAAACTTGAAAGTAGAATCTACTATCTTACCTTTTGGTATAAAAATCTTTCCTTTTGAATCTTTTATTTCCTCTGTCTCATAGTGCTTTATATTATCCAAGTATGTTTCGTCTCCATATTTTTCAATGAGATAGTTATGGAAATCGTTTTGTGATAGAGGCCATTCATCTCTTACGTTAATAATATTATTTGCAGCAAGGATTATCCAATCAAAGTCTTCATCACCATAGATTTTATATGCTACAGCATCAGGGCGATCGTTTCCTTCAATTTTATATTTGGTGAACGTCATGAAGTCACTAAAGATATCTTCACGTATCACTCCACGACGGAAGAGATTCTTTACTGGGAGGTAATCACTATTAGATTTTCTCTCGTTGATGCGAGAGATGTATTCGAAGTTTGGAAGTTGACTGAAGTAGTTTGACATTTTAGAATCCTATACCGTCGCCTGTATAATCATTACTGATTATTGGTTCTGTCTCTTGTAATCCAAGTTGTATTTCATAGGCAGTCATAGCAGAGTTATCATAAGTCATGTAAGTCCCGTCTGGAACATAGTTAACATTGAAACTAGTCATAGCAGCCATCTTCAATTTGTTTATGAATCTATGTGGTTTTCCCTTACCATCAAAGAATTCAACTTGGAATGTGTTAGGAGACTCTAGATATATTCCAGTAGCACCACCTTGGACAGCCATACTTTGCTTGAACATACGTATGATTTTTACAATTGTCTCTGATTCTCTTGAACTTCTAGCAGTTAGTCTAAATGAATAACTAAATGAACGAAGAGTAGGACCACCGAATAATAATTCTAAGTTTGGGTTGAGTATTTGTCCTGAATCTCTAGCACTCAGCTGGTTTGTCGTTGCACCTAGAGCACTAACCTGACTTAGCAGATAATTCTGCATCACATTTTTGGAGTTTGGATCATTTCTCGCTACCTCCATTGCTTTTGTTACAGTGTCTGCGACTGCTTTTGTGGGATCATCTGCACCCATAGCCCCCTTTGCTTCCCTAGCAGCGAACATTTGAGCAGCATTCATAGTATGATCACCCCAAGAAACACTGTTTGCGTCAGTTAATCCTGGTGGGATAGGAAGGATTACATTACCTAGTGGTGTTTTCGCTCTTTCACTAGGTCTACTTCCATGCTTCAATCCACCAGGCACGTACTTATACGTGGTAATCTTCATGAAATCTGTATTCTTAAGAAGAGTTAGTGGGTAACGTAGATTACCATGGTTCTTATTATGTTGAGGGGTATTCCTTTTGCTTTGGGGAACAGTTGTGGTGGTACCTTTATCTTTTCCATCAGCAACACTACCACCTTCTTTCTCTTTTTTATTAAGTCCTGTAGCGTCTGCACCCCATTTATCTACTGTTGCATCACTTACATTAGCGGCATTGATTGTCTTACCCATCGACTGTCTTACTAATCCACCACCTTTATCATACTCTCCTTCCCATAATGTTCCAGCACTATTTCTAAACATACCATCAGCACCTTGAGTATAGGTAGCATCTGATGATGATGTTGTTCTTCCTCGTTTATTAGTTACTATACTTGTAACAGTAAGAGTCTTTGGAGCATTAGGATTTGCTGGGTCAAAAGAAATACTGGCTCGTGTTTTATTACGAGGTGTACTCTTACTCCCTGGTATTGGTAGTGTCTTAGTTACAGTTGCCACTATAATCTTTTTAGTTATTTAGAATAAAATTTTGATAAGGAATTGTTTTTAACTCATCTATCTCTATTGGGTTTACATAATATAACTGTCCTACTACCTCTAAGAAGGTATAGTTTCTCATTGTTCCCCAGTGAAAGTTAAAACCTTTGAACCCATTGGGCATGTATTCTGTTACAGCAACCAAAGGATTAGTATCGTATGTAATGTTAGGAGTCTTTGCTTTGTAGATGAAGGTGTAGTAGTTTCCTAAGTCAGGTACTGGTGTTACTGTATCACTTAGAGCACCAATCACATCTATCATTAGATCATCAGCATCTTCAGTTCCTATAAGGGTTTTAAGTATAGGTGTTACTCTATTGCTATAAGGTTTATCTAATGCCAAGTTCTTTTTCCGTAACGACTTTAAAGGTTAATTGTCTATCTTCACAGAAAGACTTTGCTGCCTTCCATTTTGCTTGGTTCTTAGCATACTCAGTCACTTCACGGATGAATGTTTTCTTTTGTTTCCTTCCTTTAATAGGAGGAACACATTGGTTCATCGGTTTAACTTCAATCACATATCTTTTTGCTTTACCATTACTCTCTTGAACTTTCATGTAGAAGTCAGGGAAGTAACGGTGAACTCTATTATCAAGTGGAGATTTGTAGGGTATAAAGAACTCTTCGCTTCCCCATTCTAATATATTTACATTACGATCACACCATTTCATAAATTTCAGTTCCCAAAGGGACCTATAAACAATGTTTCTTATGTCACCTTTGTACTTATTTGGTTTAGTTGGTATAAACCTACCTTTATACGACATACATAGTATAGGGAAAACACCATAACATATTTAGATGGCTGGCAACATACCAGGTACCAAGTATAGTACACACGATTTCTTAAGTAAGTTCGGAAGCATTGCTCAGTCGAGTCAGTACCGAGCTCATATAGTTTGGCCGCCAGGTGTAAAGAGTTTTTTGTCTGCTAGTGGTATCAATACTGAAATACTGAATGAGATGGGAATGCTTTGTAAAGCAACTTCTATTCCTGGTTCTTCAATAGCAACACATGATATTTCTAATGATTTCTATGGCGTTACACAGAAGCATGCATATAAGAGAGCATATGATGGAACGATAGACTTAACTTTCTTTATTGATTCTAATTATCAGGCACTCTATGCTTTTGAGGGGTGGATGGAATACATTTTGCCTCTGCAGGGAGATAATAGTACTAGTTCTAACACATATTACAAGGCATCGTACCCAGAAAATTATCGTAATTCGTTATTTTTATATAAATTTAATAAAGATAATGCTGGTATTGCTGGGTTCAGTAATGTAAGAGGTGATACACGACCTGCTACTTATCATTTCCAAAGTCCAGGGGAGATAACTTATACATTCATTAATGCATTTCCTCAGAACATATCTTCTACACAGGTATCATATGATCCTTCTGCTAACCTAGAGTTTACTGTTACTTTTGCATACGAAAGATATATAACTGATAAGACAGGTGTTAGAAGGACTCCTGCAGCATCTTCTAGGACTTCTGGGAACCAAGCACTTAAGGCTACTGCTAGCATTGGTGAGAATCCATCAGCGGGAGGAGGACGTGTTGGAGCAAATTCTAATTGGCAAAGTACTGAAGGTGAGAAAGTATCAGGAACAGATAGTATAACTGGTGTCTCAAGAGGAGGTGACTCTATTAATAGAGAAACTGATGTAACAGATATGACGAATGCGGCCATTAAAGGACAGAACGTTACTATAAATGCTAAAGGACAACGTGGTGGTACTGGTGCTACTGCTGGCGACCAAGCATTATCTAAGGCACGTGCAAAGTCAGGCTAACCCTTATATATAATATAGTGATTTGTTTATTGGGTTATTATGCCATTACCAAAGATTGCGACGCCAACTTATGAACTTGAGTTGCCGTCCAGTGGAGAATTGATTGTTTATAGACCTTTCTTAGTTAAAGAAGAGAAGCTTTTAGTTCTTGCTATGGAGAGTGAGGATACTAAGAGTATAACAAGAGCAATAAAAGAAGTTCTTAAGTCTTGTATCAAAACAAAGGGTATTAAAGTAGAGAAACTACCTACGTTTGATATTGAATACTTGTTCCTTAACATCAGAGGTAAGTCTGTTGGTGAGGAAGTTGAAGTTCAGGTAACATGTCCTGATGATGAAGTTACTACAGTAGATGTAACGATACCTATTGATGAGATTTTAGTGCAGAAAGATAAGGAACATAACGATACCATTCCCCTTGATGATACTCTTAGTATGAAGATGAAGTATCCTTCTTTGGATCAATTCATTCAGGCTAACTTTGATGTGAATGCTAGTAAGGGTTCTCAACTTGATCAATCTTTTGATTTGATTGCATCATGTATTGATACTATCTACAGTGAAGAAGAAGCATGGACTACTTCTGAGTGTAGTAAGAAAGAACTATCTGATTTCTTAGAGCAGTTGAACTCATCACAGTTCCAATCTATTGAGAAGTTCTTTGAGACTATGCCCAAACTTTCTTATGAAATTGAGGTGACTAATCCTAAAACTAAGAAGAAGAACACGGTGACTCTTGAGGGGTTAGCAAGTTTTTTCGCATAGCACTCTCCTATATGAGTTTGGAGAGTTATTTTAGAATTAATTTTGCCTTGATGCAGTATCATAAATACAGCTTAACGGAGATAGAGAACATGATCCCTTGGGAGCGTGATGTCTACGTTAGTCTTCTCAAACAACACCTAGAAGAAGAGAAGGAGAAACAAAAGCAAAATGAATCTGGACGATCTTATTAGAAATACTAGAGAGGGAATTCCTGTTTCTCCGCAGGATGCTGGTCGTCATAAGAAAAAGATTAAATCAGATAAGTTTTTTAATGTTGTAGAAGAAGTAACAAGGGACGGAACATATAAGGGACACCCATTAACAAAAGAGCAAAGGAAGGAAGCATTTAAGAAGAAGGGTGATCCGATTAAGTTTAAGTCTTTCCTTGATAAAGTTTTAGAAAAGAAAAAGAATCCTAATATATCTTTTGGTGGTACTGGTTCTTCTGTTGCAAAACCTAAGAGTCAAAAGTTATTAACGGGTACCACTTTTGCACCTGTCCCAGAAGAGGAGGGCACATTAGGTATAAAGAAATGGCTTGATGGTATTGGTAAGAGTGTTAAGAGAATTCTTGGTATCTTAGAGACACGTGCAGATATAGCAGAGGATGCTGCTGCTGAGAAGGGACAGGAGAAAGAGAAAGCAAAGAGAAAAGGTAAGGAAGAAGGTAAGGAGGGTAAGGCAAAGAAAATAGGGATACCTGGTTTTGCTAAGACAATGGCTAAACCAATCACTAGTCTTTGGGAAACTATTATTCAGATGCTCTCTGTGGTAGTTGTTGGTTGGGGAGTTGGTAAGATAATTGATTGGTTTCAGAATCCTCAGAATAAAGATGCAGTAGAGAATCTTAAAGAGTTTATAACTGTAACGTTACCTCCTATTCTTAAAGGACTTCTCCTCCTTGTTGGACTTGGGTTGTTTGCAAAACTTGCAGTGTTCACTGCGTCTTTAATAAAAGGTGCAGCTGGTTTGATTAAAGGGTTGTGGAGTTTTGCTGGTAAGTTATTCACGTGGGCAGCAGCGAACCCAGCTATAGCTGCGAGTATAGGATTGGCAGCATTGATAGGTGGTGCTGCTATGCTTGGACGTAAGGGTGAAGAGAACGCGGGAGAAGTGGTAGGTGATGAGAGTTTCACAGCAAATACTTTTGGTAGTGGTTTAAATGTACCACTTAATCCAAGTCCAGATCTCTCAAGTCCTAGTCACGGTAGAAATCCTTTTGAAGGTGCATTTTCTGGTGGTGGAGAAGTAAAAGAAACTCAGTTAAGAGAGAGGATAGAGACTGCACAGAATGAAGTGAAGAAGTATTCTGGTGGTGGATTAACAAAGGGAACAGATACTGTTCCTGCTATGCTCACACCTGGTGAGTTTGTTATGAGCAGAAATGCTGTCACGATGTGGGGTGGAGGATTACTTGAAGGAATGAATGCTGCTGGTGGTGGTAGTAACTTACCCAGACGTGCTAATGGTATAACTTATGCTGCTGGTGGTGGACTAATGGATGGTGGTGGCGATGTTACCTCATCTTCAGGACAAAGAATTAGTGGAGCAGGAAGAGATACACAGTTGATTGCTGCTGCTCCTGGTGAGTTTGTTATGAGTAAGGGTGCTGTAGATAAGTTTGGTTCTGATACTTTTGCAAATATGAATCTTGCTGGTGGTGGTACAAATAAACCTGGAGCAGCAAATAATATTAAGACATACTGGGGTGGAGGAAAAGTTAAGAAAGATAGTGATGAACCAGGTGGAATAATGGGAATGATTGCTGGTAAATTTACTGATGCAATTAAGAAGATGTTGAATGCTGGTGCTACTAAGGGTGCCTTAGTTGGTATGGCATTAGCAGGACCACCTGGAGCACTGGTTGGTGCTGGTGTTGGTGCTATTGGTGCAATGATTAAAGCACAAGGTGATGCTAGTTCTAAGAGTGCTGATCAGTTAATTAATAATCCTCCTAGTACTGGAGAGAAGAGTAATGCTGGTACTATAGCAGGAGTTAGTGGTAGTAAGGGTTCTGGTAGTGCTAGTGGTGGTGGAGAAGATAGTGGACCACCTCCAATGTTCTCACCAATAGATGAACGTAACTTCTCAACGTTGGTTACTAAATCAATGTATAGTATTGTAGAATAATGATAGGAATGCTTGGAGGGCTTGCCAAAGGGGTAGGTGGAATAGTAAAGAAGAGTAAGAAGGTTGATCCTAAAAAGTTTGCTGGTAAGATGCAGCAAACTAAAGAGAAGTCTGGTAAATCAAAAGGAGGTGCATTAGTTCCTTCACCTGCTGGTGGCATCATTAAGGTTGTAGCGGTAAAACCTGAGAAGGGAACAGAACCAGCACCAAAAGGTGAAAGTCCTATTGAAGGAGCATTAGCAGAGGTTTGGAGTACAACCTTTGCTATAGAAAGAGCCCTTGCGAAAGAATCAAATGCAAAGAAGAAGAAAGCAGAGAAGGATGCAGACAAGGCTCAGAAACAAAAAAGACTAGCAAAAGAAAGTTGGTTAGAAGGAGCAGCGAAGGGCATTGGTAATGTTGTTGGTGCAGTAGCATCTAAGAGTGGTGTATCATCCTTATGGGGTACTATAGTAGAGATAATGGGTGTTATAGTAACGGGATGGTTAATACAATATCTACCTCAGATACTTGGTTTTGTTGCGACTGTTGTAGAATGGATTGGTAAGATTGGTAGGGGTATATTAGCAATCGTTACTCCTATCTTTCATGCGGTAGCATGGATTGCTACTGCGGGAACGGCTGTTGTTAGTATGCTTTTGGGTACTGACCCAGAAGAAGCGCAGAAAGCATCCTTAATCAAGAATATTACTGAGATTCAGAAGAAGGTTCCTTTAATGGAGGCAGCGTTTGCTGCGTTTGCTGTTCTTTCAGCTAAGGGCCGCATCAAAAAGATGTCCAAGACGAAGGGCCCAAAACCTAAGGGGAAATTAACTAAGGCAGATAGAACAAAAGCAGCAAGAAAGAGATTACAAGCGAAGAAAGCACGTGCTAATATTAATAAGGCGAAGAGGTTTGGTTCAAAGGTCAAGGCAAATGTTGCTAGGAAAGCAGGCCCTGCTACTAGGAGGATATTGAAGAGTAGTAGTAAGGTAATTGGTGGAGCAGCAAAGAGTGTTGGTAAATTAGGTAGTAAGTTAATGGGAGGGTTGAAGATGGTTGGTAAGTTTGCCAAGTTCCCTGTCATTGGACCTCTTATTGTTGCAGTCACTCAAATATTAGCTGGTGAACCTATTGGTAAAGCAATCTTTATGGGATTGGGTGCATCATTAGGTGGAGCATTAGGTGCAGCACTTGGTGGACTTGCATCAGCAACAGGTATTGGAGCAGTCCTTGCACCACTTCTTTTGTTAGTAGGTGAAGGAGTAGGTACTTTTATTGGTGAGTTATTGTATGAAGGTTTTATGGGTAAAGGATGGGGTGCTGCTGTTGATAGATTTAAAGAGGTTATTGGTGGTATCTTTACAGGTGTTGGTAATTTAGGTAAAGCAGTATGGAATTTTGTTGCTAGTGGTGGAATATGGAAGTTCTTAGGGAATGTCTTTGGTGGTATAGGTAAGGTGGTAGGTTGGTTGTTCTCACCAGATGGATTGTTAGGATTATTGGGTAAAGGTGCTGGAGGATTGTTGAAGTTAGCAGCGTGGATCTTTAGTCCGACTGGATTAATATGGGACATCCTTAAACTGGGTGGTAAAGCAGTCTCACTTCTATGGAATTTCATTACTGGTGGTGGATTGTGGGGTATATTAAAAGGACTAGGTGGTGGAGCATTAAAAGTATTCTGGTGGTTGTTGGGTTCAGCAGTACCTATGGCGGCGAAGGCCCTTGGTGGTATTGCTGTGGCGATTGGTAAGTGGATTGCTGCTGGGTTCTCAAGGTTCTGGGAGAACTTTAAGAAGGAATATAGTATTCCTATTGAAAAAGGTGCTGGTAGGCAAACAGTTGCTGGAATGTTATTCCCCTTCCTCAGAGATAAGGGATCGGAGTTAGTTACAAAGATACCTAATTTTTTCATGTTGCTTAATCCCTTTGCGATGTGGCCTTTATTAATTAAGTCATTCTTCCCAGGGGAAGGTGCACAAGGTACTTCTCCAACAGATGCTGCTGCTGCACCAGCAGTACCTAAGGACAAGGATGCTACTAAACCTGAGAGTATAGAACCATCCTCTGATGCAGGTGCTAGTGCTAGCAGTGCTGCTGGTGGTATTAGTGAGTCTGCATCTTATGATAAACCTGGTGCTGGTGGTAAGGGTGGGATAATACCTATTCCTACAAAGCAAATGCAAGGTGGTGGTGCTAGAGGTGGTTCTTCTGTATCATCACTTACTCCATTAAATAGATACGAGACTACTGAGTCCTTTTCTAAAGCAATGATGCTTGCTAAATTGTATAAAGACTGATGGCAGCAAAACAAAAACAACAGAAGGTAGAATTTAAAGAACTCTCAATCACTGGTTGGAAGAGTGGAAAGGGTATTGATATATCTACAGGAACGATAGAGTTCACTTATTATGAAAGCATTCTTTCTAATCATGTTAGTGCTACTATAGTAGTAGGTGACACAGGTAATACTGTTGGTGATGGGAAGAATATGAAAGATTTATTGAATGGATTACCAGTTAGAGGTGGTGAAGCAGTAAGAGTTAACTTAAAAGATCCAAAAGGTAACATATTAAAGTATGTTGGTAAAGAGGATGCATTCTATGTGAATACTGTTAGAGATGCTCTTGGAGATACTACTAGAAATGTTTTTGCTATGGACTTATGTACCAAAGAGTTCCTTGCTAATGAGCAGGCAAGAGTAGTTAAAAGATATAGTGGTAAGATTTCTGAGACTATAAAGAACATTCTTAAGAATGTTCTCAAGACTAATAAGAAAAATGATATTGAGGAGACATCAAATTCTTATAATTTTATTGGTAATATCAAGAAATGTTTTTATACCCTGACTTGGTTAGGAACTAAGTCTATCCCAACAGAAGGGTATGGAAAGACTGCTGGGTTCTTTTTCTTTGAGACACAAGATGGATATAAGTTTAAGTCTATTGATACTTTAGTTGGACCAACACAAGGTGGTGGGAGTGCAGATAAGAAAAATTCTGGTAAGTATGAGTTTACCCAAACAGATAAAAAGAAAGAAGGATATGAAAAGATATTCGTGTATAATGTGAATAAGAATATTAATGTGCAGGAGAAACTTGCTGTTGGTGCTTATGATGCTACGTTTTTATTCCTTAATCCTTTTACCTTTGAGGTAAAGAAGACTGATTTTTCTATGACTAAGGAGCAAAAGAATAATGTTAAGACTGCTGGTAATGAATTGGATTTTGTTGCAAAAGAATTTAGAGCAGGTCCTACTAGAGGATTGAGTTCTATCCTTGATGTTGGAACTATGGTTGGTCCTGGTGGTATAGCAGGTATTAAACAACTTGCTCAATGGAAGTTGAAAAAGGAAGAGACTAATGATAAGGTGAAGGAGAGAATGGTTCAGGCAATCACTAGATATAATCAAATCTTTTCTGTTAGTGTGGATGTTATGGTGGAGGCTAATTTTTCATTGAAGGCAGGTGAAACAGTGTGGTGTGAGTTCCCTAGTCTTGGTACGAAGACAGAGCGTCCTAGTAAGGAGACGAGTGGACTCTATTTAATCTCTAGTCTGTGCCATAAGGTTACACCTGATAGGTCCTGGACTACAATGAATTTGATTCGTGATTCTTTTGGGGTTCAGAAAGCAGCACGCCCTTGATATATTATTTCGATTTTCAAACAAGAAATAGCCGGTAAAAAAATCGCGGTAATTTTTTGCTCTATTACTTTTTTATATAGTATAATAAATACGATTGTATGGGACTACCCTATGACTACTAAGCACGATTTAGACCACGAGGTCTATATAGATCCTAAGGACAAGAAAGAGCACATCAATCACGGTATGCTTGAGTACACTGAGGAAGATTTGAAAACGGCTCACGCTTTTTATGATGAGTATCATAAAGGTGATGAACCTGAAACTGGTATTAATGATTATCATTTAAGACATCAAGATAAGAAACTTGATCAATATTGTGAGAATCATCCAGATGCATTTGAGTGTAGAGTATACGACGAATGATTGATGAGGGTCTGTTAAAGAATAATAACATCGGTAAGGATGGTTTCATATGGTGGCTTGGCCAGGTATGTGAAGCAGAAACCTGGAGGGATAATTACCCTCCACTTCCTGTTGATCTTTTATCAGACCTCCCTGGATTTAAGAGGAGGGTAAAGGTATCAATTCTTGGGTGGCATACTGATAGTAAGAATGATCTTAAGAATGATGATTTGCCCTGGGCATATTGTTTGATGCCTACCAGTGCGGGTGGAGGAACAGGTGGTTTCTCTGAATCACTTGCTTTTACTGGTGGTGAGTGGGTGTTTGGATTCTTCTTAGATGGAGAAGATGGACAGCAACCAGTAATCATTGGTGTGATGGATAAATCCACACAGAATGATTGGAGAGATAGTGTACCTGAAACAAGTAGGTTCGAACCTTTTAGTGGGTTTAGTAACAAGAGAGTTGCACCTTTATCAGATTTAAAGAAAGATGGTACAGTTGAAAGACAACCAGTAGGAGATGCTACTACTGAGGTAGGTAATACAGGAGTTAAAAGAACACAGACAGTACCAACAGAGGTAGTAAGACTTGAGAGGGGTGCGGCTGAAGATGTTCGTGCTAAAGCATCTAAGTCACGTCACGATAATCTGCAAGCAACAGGTGACATGACGGCAGCAGATAATTCTGATGATCGTAATCCCTTTGCGGGTACTGATAAGGTGATGAAACGCCTATCAAAGATAGAAACATTTGTTAAAGCACATGATGGTATAAAGGTCGATGGTTCTACGAATAAACTTTTTGATAAAACAATGGAGCGTGAGCAGAAGAGAGCATCACGCATCATTGCAACTGATCAGAAGGATAGAACGGAGAAGATGAGAGCAGCAACACTTGAAGCAACATCTAAAATGATGTCAAATGTTGCAACGTTTGGTAAGTTGTCTGAGATGGCTAAGGTGAAGGAAGAATATGCTGATGCTATTGGTGGTGTTATTGGTAGTTTTAATGGAATGGTTGATAAGTTACCAGGAAATGCTGCTGGTTTTATTAAAGATGCTGCTAATAAGATTGTTAGTCAACCACCATGTGTTGCTGAATCCTATACAGGTGCATTAGTTGGTAAGACTATTGCTGAACTTGATGGTACTATGAATAAGATGATGGGGCCTGTTAATAGTGTCTTATCAGCAGCGTCAGGTGGAGATTTTCCTCCTGATATGGGAGGAACTATTGGTGGTTTGATGACCAAAGGATTGAATGCCTTTGGTGGTATTTCTATTAACCTAGATGGTATTGCTAATTTCAGTACCTCTTATAAGAAATTGATGGAAGGAGAGAAACCTATACCTGCAACAAAGATAAAGGATATTAGTGCTCTTGCTGGTTCTCTGGCGGAGATACCTTCTCAAGTAAAGGATGGAAACATTCTTGAGAATATTGCTGCTGCTATACCTGCTAGTGGAGCATTGGTAAAAGGTGGTAGTAGTTTTCTGAATAACAATAGTATTTTTAATACTGCTATCAATAGTGATAATTTAAATCTCTCTAAACTTGGTGGAATAGGTGGGATTACTGATACTCTTAACCTTGCAAAGAATTTACCAGGGATTCAGTCTATGCCTGGTACAACAGGAGAGTCAGTACTTAATGTAGCAAAGTCATTCTTAGAGCAGGGAGATACACTTGATGCTGCTGCTCTTGCTGCTGATATTGTTTTCCCTGGTGGTGGAGCACTTGTTAAGTTAGCATTTGATAAGCAGATAGGAGGACAAAGGTTAGCAGGTGGTAGTTGTGAGACTGGACCTTCACAGAATGGTCCACCAAAGATAACTATATTTGGTGGTAATGGTAATGGTGCTACTGCTAATCCTGTAATCGGAAGTGATGGAGAGATTCTTTCTGTTGAACTAACAAGGGGTGGTAAAGGGTTTAGTGAGATTCCTTACTGTGTGGTTGATGATACTAGTGGTAAAGGGAAAGGCGGAGTTGTAAAAGCAGATTTAGATTGGGATAATCCTGATAAAACTAATACACCATGGACATATGCTATTAAAGATATTGATGTACTTGAACCTGGTTCCAATTACTTAGGTGCTCCTGATGGTAGTGTTGGTGGTAGTGGTAGAACATATGCAGAGGGAAATAGTACTATCATAAAGGATAAGGAGGGTAATTTCTATCCATTTGAACCTGGTACTGGAATTTCAGTACCACCAGGAGGTGTGGTTTATCTACCCACTGGTACTAAGTGTATGCTTCCTACTAGTGCTATAACAACAGATGGAAAGTCTATAGTTCCACCAGCGGGTAGTAATATTGTTGACTATGCAGCACTTCGGTTGATGCATAACTTTGATCATCGTGGTGGGAAGAAGATTATTCCTGGGCCCCAGGGAGCAGATACTGGTGTTGTTGATAATGGATTTGGTGCTGGTGATGATTTAAGGAATGCAAAGGCAGCAGGATTTAGTAATGCAGATATTAGATACTATCTTGAGGGTGATCCTGACAGGGGACAATCAAGTGCTTTCTTAGTTCATAAGCAAGGAAAGATAGGCAGGAACATGCAGAAGTTGTTGGATGACCCATCATGGGGACAACTTCCTGTAATGAATAGTGGTGGTAAGAAACCAGGTAAGATTAAGTCTATTCAGATTAACTTAAGGAAAGGTTATAAAGGTTTCGCAAAGGTAACAGATGGATCTCGTCTTGGTGCTGGACCTATCCTTAGTCTTCGTGATGCTGTTACTGATAGAAAGGTTAGTAATATCCTGGAATTCCAGACGGGTAACTGGATGAATATCAATCCAGAAATTGGGGGTAACACAGAGATATTAAATCTGTTTAAGGAAGCAGAGTTACGTAGTATTAATGGGACACCGATTGAAGATCATGGTAAGTTTGGTACAGCAGGATTACAAACTTGGGAACAGACTAAGATAGGTGCTGAAGGGTTTGTTGCTAATGAAAAAGTAAAGGGAGGAGGACAAAGAAAGAATGTTCTTGGACAGAATTATAGAACTCTTGATCCATGGAGAGCAGATCTTGCTGATGGAACTAGGTTAAAGTTCAGAGGTGCTTATAATCATAATAGTGGAATGACTGTTGAGCAGCAGGCAGACCCATATAATATTCAAAAGAATAACTACAGGTATTTTGTATATGATTATGAAGTAGAAGTTTATAGTACTCCACAGGGGTATGGTTATAGTCAAGGTATTGATACGACTAAGACAAAATGGTATAGACTTATTGATCTTAAATTTGTAACTGGTAGTGAGGACTGGTTTAATGGAGAGGTTGTTAAGAAAAGGTGTAATGATAAAGCAGGTAGATTATATGAAATGTATATTACTATTTGTACCTATGATGATGATAAGGCAGAGGTTATAGGGCAGGGATTATCTACTAATGTAGAGCAGCAAGAGATTATAAAGACTGCTCTTCCATGTAACCCAGAAACTCAAAGGGATGATAACGCAGATTATCAGAAGTGTAGGTGGTTTAGGAAGAAGAATGGTGTTGAGACTTATTCTGAGCAGTGGGGACATATTATTGGTTCAGAAAGGAACACTCTTATACGTGAGATTGTTAAAGTTTATAATGAGGTTGGTGACAAAAATAAGGTACGTAAAACAGATTACCATAATGAGACACCATACAAGGAAGCAAGAAAGTATGTTGATAAGGGTGGTATGGAACATTGGGTTCAGAATTACTTGAACCAACTTAAGAGATATAGAAAGGGTTTGAGTTGTGAATCAGAAGAGTATATAGTTCCTGGTGTTAAAGGACAATCTTCAGTTCCTATTACCTATAATGGATTGAAGGCTCCTGGTGATAAACGCTTCTCTAATAGTAAGAGACTTGAGTTTGATGATGATTCAGCAGGTGGGTTTGATATCAATGCTTCTCTTACTATTATGAGTACTACGGGTGGAGTATCTGTTAAGTTCAATAATAATGGTACTGCACTGGAAGTTAAAGGAACTGGAACAGTTACATTAAAATATGATTGGAATGATAATCCTAATACATCAGGCAAATCATTAGAGAGTCTTACTATTGGTGGTACAACGTGGACTCAGAGTGATAATAAAAGAGGTAATGAGACTCATACTATTTCTGTAAACTCTGTAAGCAAACCAGATACTAAGAAGACAAGAACTAAAAAGGTTATTCCTCTATCAGAGGAAGATTATGTAAGTTATTCTAATAATCTTAATCAGAAACCTCATTCAGGTGCGTTTGCATGTATGAAGAAAGATATATGGAAAGGTTTCATTGAGGCTGCAAGGAAGGGGGGTCCTATAGTTAATGAGCAAACTTATTGTGATTGGGCCACGGAATACGTAGAAGAAGTTCGCTCATCCTTTAGGGCAGCAACTAATATAGGTTATATATTACCTTGTGGTGGAGAGATAACTGCTCCTTCTGAGACACCTAAGAAACCACCTAGTGGAGGTGAACCTAAGATTTTGGTAGGAAAGGCAGTTAAAATTACCACTTGTGGTACTGGATATACTGGTGGAGATCAGATTAGTATTGGTGGAGAAACTGTACCCTTTACATTAACTCCAACTGGTGGTATTATTACATGTGGACCTCCTCCTTATGGACCTTTCATTAAGTATCCAGAAGTGGATATTACGACTAAATATGGAGCAGGGGCTGATATCGAACTCACCTTGAAGGTAGAAGAACCTACTGATGCTGAACTTTCGCCTCTTAAAATGGTTGAAGTCATTGATTGTGTCGGTAAGAATATCTTTATTAAAGAAAGTTAATGGGAAAACCGATAGGACTATTTGGACTGAATACCATCTTCGCTTGGAGTAAAACCACCGTTGATGGTAGATTGTCATTTGGTGGTGTCTCTGAAGATAATGTTCGGCATGCTGTGATGCTGGAGAATAGTTATGATCCACGTCATTTCATAGTAATGGATGCAAGTGGAAAGAGGGCAGGTAGGACTACTGCTGAAGCACCTGGTGGCATGCATATCAAGGTAGGACAAGACCTTGAAGATGATGCTGCTACATTTAATATTCAAGTGGAGAGTGGTAATCTAAATATTGATATCCAGGATGGTGATTTGAATGTTAAGGCAACGAATATAAATTTCGAGGCTAGAGGTGACACTAATGAGAATGGTAACTTCACTCTCAAGACTAATCAACAGATTATGATGGAGTCCAGTATCATTAAGATAACTGGAACACAAACTCTCACATGTCAGTCTAATAATTTATTAAGATTGTTAGGTGACGTAGAAACTGATTTTATTACAGGTATTTGTAACATGAATTCATATAGTACCCGACGTGGTAAGAAAGGGCATTGTCAAGTAGTTGTAGCAGGAGCGGTAAATTAAATGGCTTGGTCTTTTGACGATCAATTAGTTCATAAGCATCTCATTGTTGGATGTCATGAAGAAGGTGGTCTTGGTTCTGGTAACTGGGGAATACCAGGAAGTATAGGTGCTTCTGGATGTGTTTCTATAGGTGCAGAGCAATTTGGTTATGGTCAGTCAACCCTTATGGTTGCTACCAGTAAGGAACAGAAAGGTAGAAGAGCAGTAACTGTATATGGTGGTCAAACTATTGCAGGTGGTGGTAAGTATCCTTTAATAGTTCAGGGTAATGCACACTTCGGTGCTGGTATTGGTGACTTAAGGAAGAGGTTTAGTGCTGCAGACGGTAGACCAAAACCATTTGATATGAAGCATCCATCAGGAGAAGATGGGTGGAGATTAAGATATGCTTGTATTGAGGGACCTGAGGTTGGAGTATATACTAGAGGAAGATGTAGGAATAAGAAAGAGATTCTTCTTCCAGATTATTGGAAGGACTTGGTTCATGAGGATAGTATTTCAGTTCAGTTACAACCTATTGGAGCACATCAGGATATTATTGTGAAGCGATGGGATAAGGATAAGATATATCTTCAGTCCAATGGTGGCATGCCTATTGATTGCTTCTATCACGTGTATGCAGAGAGAAAGGACGTGAATGCTCTTATTACAGAGTATCAGGGGGAATCATGGGAAGACTACCCTGATACTCATGAGTATAACGACCCACAATACAAAGGGGTTGTAAATATCCAAACTAAGTGATATAATTATTCTATCTGTTAACATATTATGAGATTTACAGGACGATTAAGAGGTAATCTTATCAATGTCCCAGAGGATTGGGTTGGTACAGTTGATGTGGACTCAATTGTTGTTCATTTGACACCTGTTTCAGTGTGGCAAGAGTTGTTTGTTAAGTCAATTGATTATGGACGTAAAATCAATATTCAATCTGCTTCAGGGAACAATGTTGACTGCTATTATATTGTAGAAGCAAACGCACTTGATGTGCCACAAGAGAAACTGCCACAACGGTATTGACAAACCCAGGGGGTTCCTGTAATATATAAGGGTAATGAAGAATGATCTATGTCTGAGGATGACGCTTATCTAACTCGTTGTGTAGTCAACACGACTTCTCGTAGTTTCTATCTCTTTAGCAGCGATGGTAGCGAGAAAGAAGTCAATTGTGAGACTGTAGAACAGTTTATGGATGTCCTTAAACTATGCCGTGAGGTATTGGATGATATAGATGATGAACTCCTTGTATACGCTGAACCTTCTGTAAAATCATGAAAATCGCACTCGCTGCCCTTATTGCCCTTAGTGCTTGTACTCCAGCAATAGCAGGTGAGTCACAAGCAGGATGGTCCAATCAACGTACTTGTTTTAAGAGTGAGTACAGAGAAGAATATGTACCAGGTACTGAAAATGATCCTGGATACGTGAAGTCGTGGAAGGAAACCGTTGAGGTTCCTTGTGAGAATACTCCAACGTACCAAGAGGATCCTAATTCAAACGTAGGACATCAGTCTCATCGTCACCCCACTTATCGGAGGCACGTTACTGTCTATGAGGATGTAGATACTAATGATTGTTCTGATGGAACAGTTGTAGGTGGACTCCTAGGTGGTGGACTAGCAGGGTTTGGTTCCCGTGGTAAGGACAGATGGTGGGCAATACCTACAGGCATTGTCGGTGGTGCTATGTTAGGGTGTGCTGTAGATGGAGGCTGATATATTATTTCGATTTTTGGTTCCATAAAAGCCCGAAAAAAAAGTCAGGGCATTTTTTGCCCTATTACTTTTTTAAAACAATGAACACCAGTAAATACTCAAAATTTTATTTGGAAATATGTGAATATTATGGATATAAGATAGAAAACGATAAGTTTATTAAAAAACCCAAAATACCGGATTTTGAGTATTTTGGGAAATGGAAAAATGGTGGATTTCGTGTAAATGGGTAAAATACGTTATATTGAAGAAAATTTTATAAATCCCGATATTTGTGAATTATTCATAAGTCATTCAAAGGCAAATAAGAAGGAAATGCCTTATGGATGTGAAGAGAGAGGAGGAGACACATATCTAACTACAGTAGATTGGAAGGATCATACAGCAGTATATCTTGGTGGGGATGTTGACCCTACAGACATAAAAGCTACAAATGATGAAATATTTGCCGGAGTGATAGAAAGGGTAAATTCACTCTGCAAGACATTTGAGCAGAAATCGAATTTAGACTATGTTGGGGTTGTGAGGTGGCCACCTGGAACTTTTATGAAACCTCATTTGGATGATAATAATATTCATAATCCAGATATTTTTGCTGCTATGTTATATCTTAATGATGACTTTAAGGGTGGGGACACTATATTTGAGGATTTTGGAGTAAAACCTGAGGTTGGAAAACTACTAATATTCTCAAATTCTCAATATTTACATTATGTTAGTAAGGTAGAGGATGCAGAAAGATTTGTGCTATCTCTTTGGTATAATACTGATTAAGTAGTAAAAGCACCTATATATTAATAAAGCAATTAACGTGTTTACACAATGAAGAAGATCTTACTAATGACTTCTTTATTATTCCTAGGAGCGACTTCAGTACGTGCTGATTTGGTCCATAGATTGACGACATCAACTCAACTTGCAGTTGACGGTGCTTACACAAGTGGCACGAGGCTGGGATCAACTTATACGGTATCTGGTTCTAATATTAAAGTCGATACTTCCAACAGTGGACACTTCGGTGCTCTAACTGCCGGTAGTGCTACTGCTGCACCAACATTAGACGTTGGTACGTATGATGTTAATACAGCTGGCTCGGCATTTTCGTTCAGCGAATCATACACCCAAGGGGACGCGATAGCAGCAATGGGAGCTGGTGTTGACGTAACTGCTGGTGTTGTGGCTGATATGCCAGCATACGGTACAAGTTTCGTTTCTTCCGGTGGTGTTGCTGGTACATTGGCTGGTACTATTACCAGTGCGGGTGCCATGACTCTAACAGCCGGTGGTGCTGGCACCTCAGCTACGGGACAATTTGTTAGTGAGATAACAGTACGTTAAAGTAGAATGAAGAAGTTTCTTCTACTATTTTTGTTATTAATGCCCGCAAAAGTCCTTGCGGTGCCAGTGGTCCCGAACTTCAGCCAGGGCTCGATGACGACCCATACGGAGACAAGTTCTACCGTGACAGAAACTATTAACTCAATTGACTATAGGACAGGATGGGAATACACAGTGACTGGGGTAGGAATAGAAAACAACGGAGCAGCGTTGAACCCCAATGTGAATACAACAAGTGTGACGGTGACTCCAGCAGTGGGTTCAGTGTCAGGAACAGACGGGGCAACAGGAAGCGTGACAAGTTCGTTCGATTCCTTGGATTTGGACAGCGCAGGAAGTTTCACAATATCAGATCCAGGAGCGGCCTTTCAATTTACCCAGAGTTATTCAGGGCCCGGTATGACCAACCAGACAATAATTCAAAGAACAACCACTATAGAAAGCGTCACAGACACAACAAGTACGTTTACGCAATAGCAGCAACTTTTGTAGGTATAGTTAATCCTGGTATTGCATTAGCAGAGAGTGTTGGTGGAGTATCAGCTACTGCTAATCCGATTGCGAACTCCTCTGGCTCGGTAACCAATCAAGCCATACAGGTGCTCCAAGGTCCATACGTAACTAATACGTATGGTAATGCGATAAGTTGTCAGGGTCCTACTGCTAACTTTACGCCATATATCCAATATAGTAATTCATGGAAGGATCCATTCGAAAGGACATATAATCAACCGCAATACAATAATACAGATTTCACTGGTAGAACTACAACTCAGACTGTTACGGTAAAGAACTATCCTTGGGAAGATTGGTATGATGATAGGGTAAGAACAGATCCCAATGATCCCAAATATGATGTAGATGAAGACGGTAATGCAGATCGTTGGTGGAATGATGGAGATGATATGCAGATTGAGGTAGAAGTAGATGGACCTGATGGTATTCCTGACAATCCTGGTGAGGTAGTTTGGCAAAAACCAGTACGTACTGATATGACTGCTAATAATAATTTTAACCTTGGATTATCTGCTACTCTTTCCTTACCACTTGATAGGAAGTTACAGAATCTTTGTAAGCAAGCAGCAATAACTCAAATTAATCAACAGAAGCAATTAACAGCGAACAAGCGATTAGACTTTGAGATAGCCCGTTTGAAGAACTGTGGGGAACTCATGAAAGCGGGAATAATGTTCCACCCCAAAAGCCCCTATGCATCTATATGTGCGGATGTGGTAGTTATGACGCCTCCCGGAACTATTATTCCTCATAATCATACTTTACCTAAACCTACTTTTGAGACTCCTTCTTCTTCCGTTCCTTCTCAGCCTTCTCAGCCTTCTGATGTTGTTTCGCAAAATTTATCCCAAGAAGTCCCTTCTTCTCCCGATACTTATTCGTCCGAATCTCAGATTGAGTTGAGCGGTAAGGCGTCTTCCCAAGGATTTTTTGCACGGCTCCGATGGCCTTTTTCACAACCGGCTTCACAACCTTTAGAAGAAGATCAGCCAGAGGCTTTGCTAGGAGGGCCGATCCAGTTGCCACCGCCGCAATGGTCGCAGTAGTTGTTACAATAGCTGGACTAGGCAAATATTGATCAACAAAGGGAATAGGTTCCCACACAGTTTCGCATATTGTTCCTTCTTGGATTAGTTTATATTCCTTTACTCTCTCTGTACCTGCCTGATTTAAGTCTCCAACACGTCTAGCATTGGGTGGAGGACATTCTACATCTTCTGCTGTTTGAGGAGGCGTGCTGGGGGGTTCAGGAGTCTCTGGGGTAGGTGCTACAGGAGGATCACCAGTATTTACTCCTTCTGTTAGTTCTTCTGGAGCATAAAAAGTTTGCCATTGTAGTTTATCTGCTTGATAATCAATAGAATGCATACTGGGAGCACCAGAATCGCATAATATAGTTACTCCTTTTGGATCATCATTCACCAGGTTCATATTTTTATTATCCCTGGTATTTTCTTCGTGTGTTTCTACACAACCAGGCATATTAACAATAGGATTTCCAACAAATACAGTAACAGGGACTTCTACTGGTATTGCTTGTGGTGGTTGTATCATCCACACTCTAGCATCACCAATTTGACCTATATAAGGTTTTCGAATATGGATATCTCTGATACCTATATTCGGATTTCCTTGTATTCCTACATTATCAGGTATCATTGGCTTCTTGGATTGCCTCTTTAATGACTGTCTTTAACTGTCTTAGTTTTTTCTTACCAAGACCTGCTCTTGTATCTATCTTCACCTTCAACCAATACACAAAGGCAAGTACCAGTATAAACTGAATACCTTCACCCCATGAAAGGTTCCATGCTTCATTAAGATCTAATGATGCAGCAGCAAATGTATTTAATAAGTTCATTTTCTTTGTGGTGTTTGTGTACGGTAATCGCCGTTAGGTTTTGGTTTGTTTAATCCTTTTACACCACCAATACCCACTAGAGGTATCCCATTCACACTAACATTAATATTACCAATGTCAGGGATCATTACTTACTTTTTATTTTCTAATAAGTAAAGTATCTCACTGATTTTCATAGAAGCTACCTTAGCAGGTCTTACACAAGACTTGTTCGGTAAAATGCACAGAGGATCATCTTCTGGAGCTTTAATATACTCTACAACAAGAACCCCCCAGGCATCTTCTTTTCCCATAATGGGGCAGGCTGCGTTAGGGAACTTTCTATCTAATCTTGTACAAGAACCTAGAACAAAACTTCCTATAACTCTTTCATCACCAGGCATCCAATACCCACTTGGTAATGGGTCTCTAGCATTACGTGGTGAGTTAAAAACAGGAACTATATTTCTTGCATCTGGCCAATCATATAACCATACGGAATTAATATCTCTATTGCTTCTGGTTAAGTCATTTAATATCTCTTCTACTTGCAATTTCTTCTCTGGTATCTCCTCAAAGATAACCTCAATAGCATCATCTGGTCCTTCTTCCTCTTCTTGTGAACCAGTATAGACTTGGAATCCTGCGAATCCTATACCTGCTACTACTCCCACACCTACAATCTTCATCAAGAACTGTGACCAATTCTGTTCAGGAGAGATTATGTTTTTAACAGTGTCAACTACTGCCTTCATAATACACTATCAACTTTTCCTATTTATCTCGGTGGTGTTTGTGTACGGTAATCGCCGTTAGGGTTTGGTTTGTTTAATCCTTTTACACCACCAGTATTCTCTGGCCATGCTTCCCACATTGCCTTCTTAATTTCTTCTCTTACTACCATACGAAGCTCAGTTATCTGAGCTTCTTGTCTCTTCTCAGGTCCACCCCTTTGTTGATCTATAATGCTACCGCCACCAACAATACTACCAGTACCAACAACAGCAGCAGCAGTTCCGTAGGTAGCAATCTTTTGTATGTCCATTAGTCTTTCCAACCACCGGCTTTTAACCAGTTGTTATAGTGTGGGTTGTCCCAGTTATCACTAATCTCATAGGAAGGAATTACAACCTC
>Ga0208790_1000321_pt1 | contig 24739 bp, 16 predicted proteins | sample 10_taG_FD_184083 | JGI IMG/M metagenome (GOLD analysis project Ga0208790, IMG submission 184083) | Marine viral communities from the Subarctic Pacific Ocean - 10_ETSP_OMZ_AT15264 metaG (SPAdes) (version 2) | ecosystem: Environmental > Aquatic > Marine > Oceanic | place: Pacific Ocean | collected... | reverse complement strand
ACCCTGAACTGACATAGTGTTCAGAACCATCATCGGTAGATGGTGGAACTGGAGATACTACACCAGGCAGAGCTTTTTCATTATCTTCAATTGAGAAACCAAATAATCTCGCCATTATTATTATTGACTAGGAACTTCTGTTCTAGTATTTATCAACGAATTGGTTCCTCAGAAACAGAACCAACGTTGGATTCTAGAGAATCACCAACGGTGAAGTACTGAACTTGGAAGGTTACAGTGAATTCTTCAATCGCATTAGTTGAATCATAACTCAATGCAATTGCACTAATATCATTTGGCCAGATATCATAGAACTTATAAGTTCTAAGAACAGCACTATCACCACCAGTATTTGCAGCGGAGAACTTCTCTACACCTCTACCAAGTTGTTGAACATATGCATCAGTCATATAAGAAGATGGGTTGGTAACACCAGTGTTATCATCCAACTTACTAAGGATATTAGACCACTTTTCAAATGCAGTTCTAAGTCTGAAATCCTCATCATTGATAACTGTGACCGTCCAATCGGCGAAGGTCTTATCACCAGCAACTTTCAAGTTTCTACCCCTGAAAGGAACTGTAATAGGTGCAACTGTTGAAGCAGGAAGGTTAGAGGCTTTACACATGAACTTGAAAGTTCCGTTCTCAGCGTTATCACCCGAATTCCAAGCCTCAGAGACTCCTAATGGAAATGAGGGAATAGAGACTTCAAATAGATTGGGGCGAGCTGCACCACCCGCCAATTTTGATTTAAATTGAGAAATGGTTTTTACATCAGCCATTTTCTTAATACTCCTTTGTTAAATGGTTATTATTTTTAATGATCAGCCACGACCAGCAACTTCAGAGAACTGGACTCCAGTTCTTGTAGCGACGAATGTGAGGGTAACAAAATTAATTGATTTAGTTGGTTTCAGGTAGATGTCTGCCCTAAACTCATTGTTATCAATTACATCAGGAGTATTGTTGGTATCATCGCAAACAATCAAGAAGTCGTAAACTCCTCTCTTAGCCTGAACATCTCTCAGGTAAGGTTCGACGATGTTAACAAAATTCGACCTTGTGTTAATATCATTAAGTTCAAAAAGTTGGGCATTTGCAGCTCCTTCAAGAGCCTGTTCAACTGTAAGGAACAATCTTCTTACGTTGATTCTATCGAATGCAGAAGCGTAACCAAGACCAGTCTTATCACCGTAGAGGATAATTCCACTACCCTTTTGATTGATAATAGAGTTAATTCTTGCAGGATAAAGTTGATCTCTCTGTGCCTTAGTTGGATTATATGCCAACTTGATAGCATTGTTCAAAGTGCCTCTTTGTTGTCCTGCGGGTGAGAACCAAGGATAAGCAACAAGGTTTGTACGGGTCATCAGACCAGCAACGTCTCCATTACATGGAATGTATCTAAACTCGTTATTAAATCTATCGTAAGTGTACTTATAACCACTATCAAATATTGCATATGACGAAGAAGTAATCGGTGAATAGAATTTTAAGAGATTTGTTGTTGCGGTTGTTTTATTTACAACATTAACAATATTTGCTCTGTGAGGCGAAATAGTAGCAACACAGTCCTTTCTCGATTCAGCAATTGAGATACACTTGTTTGCCTTTGCTTGCGTTTGAAATTCTGTTTCACAACCAGGACCCATAATGATGTAATCTACTTCGATTTCATCTCTATTTGAAAAGAGGTCATATGCAGTGTTTAGATCACCAAGAGTGGTTTGCATTTCAGCAGTGGTAGTGTAGCCTACACCACCTTTAAAATTATAAGTTACTGCACCAATCGAACTATAAGTACTTCCCTGTGCATTTTGTCCCCATAAACCTTGTGCAATATTATTTGCAGTAAAATCTGACGAGAAACCACATGCAAGTGGTTCAGTATCCCAATAACTGTCTGCTTCTTGTGAAGGGTTCTTACCAGCGTAAATATATGCTGAATTGTCAGCAACATACCTCTTGTAGTAAGATTTGGTAGGTGTATCACCATCAGCAGTTGCATCTAAAGCCTTAGAAAGACTCAAGAACTTCTCAAGAATGTTTCCTTGAATACCTGTTACACTACCAGTATCATCAACAACTACAACGTGTATACCATCATTCTTACCACTTCTTTGTGAAACATAATTTCCTGTTACAGGTCTTGGTGCGACTGACTTCCAGTATATTGTGGAATTGGTCAATCCAAGAGTCTGTTCATCATACCAGTCAGTAGTTACTGTCGCTGATGCGATACCAGTGTTGATACCAGCATTAGTGACAAAGTTGATTGTACCATTCTTTTCAAAAGAAGCTGCCTCATTACTTTGTTGATATGTGATTGGAGTCTCAGTACTACCACTTACTCTGGAAGTAATCTTAACATTAATTGTACTATTAGTACCAGAAATATCTGTACCAACACCAGTAATGATCCCTTTTAGGTAACCACTGTAAGTAGTAGTAACACCAGCGCCAGGGATGACAACTCCATCCAGAGCTGCGGTAACACCATAACCAATGATTGCCCCAAGGGCTCCGGGATTAGTTGTGGCGATTCCGATTGTTTGGTCAGCAGCATCATCGATGACACAAACCTTTAAATTGTTGGCCCATGTACCAGGGTTCTTTGCTGCATAACTAAAGTCTGTTGAACTAGTAAAGTTAGCTTGATAATCGTCGTAATTATCGATTCTTTTCTTTTCCTTCATTGTAGCTGAAACAGAACTAACCCCAGCATTAGCGTTTGCTAAGTCTGTACCAGCAGCTCTTACAACTTTTAATACACCACCATATGACAGATACGATGATGCGGTCATCCAATACTCATACTGTCTGTCAGTAGAAAGAGGCTTACCGAATGTGTTGATTAATTCCTGTTCTGTTGTGATATCTATTGCTTCATTTACAGGTCCAATTTCAAAGGGACCAGCAATTGCACCGATATTATCAAGAACGTTCTCAGCTCTTCCTACGGTTAAGTCAACTTCTCTGACAATTAAGCCTGGAGATAATTGAGGAGTCGCCATTTTTTTCTCCGTGATCTCAGTTTATCTAAAAATATTTATGAATTTGGGGGTTTTCAGTGGGGAACTATGACGTGAACAATCTACCAATCTGGATATATGTCCTTTATTCTTGGAACTGGCCAATATGGTAAGTCTGGTTTATCTTTCTTTAGTTTTCTAAATTCACTCATTCTTTTCTTAGTACACTCTTTACAGTCATAAGAATATGATGATGCAACTGGTCCTCTATCCTTTCTGGTTCTATAGAAACCTTCTATCAAATTCTTTGTTTCACCACAGGTTCTACACTTCCTATCATTCAGAAGTAAGTGACCAAGTTTAATCTGACCATCTAAATCCATCAATAATTCCATAGTTCCCAACCACCACCAGTAGTTCCATACTCGTCATATTGATCACTCTTTGTATACCATCTATCACCATCACCATCTACAAAACTTTCATCAGTAAAACCATCATCTAAGAATCCAAATGGTGCCATATCTTGTTCGATCTGATTCTTCTGATCTTCATATAATCTCTTTCTAACATCCTGATCAGTAAGTTCTTTGAAATAATCCTGTGCAACCATCCATGCATAGATAACCAGACACATTGCAAGATCATCATTACAACCTTCTTCCGCTTCAAAGGAATTATTTTTTTGAATGAATGTGGTCAACTCAGAAATAATCTCATAATCCCAGAGGATAAGTTTGTCCTCCTCAATCATTGTCTTAAGATTGAGTGACCCAACCTTTTTCACAGTCTTGGACATCTTAACACCCAATTGTGTCTTCTTACCAGAGAAACCCTGTCCAACAATTTGACCTGCTCTACCCCTCATAGAACACATTAGTAGGTTTTGATACTCTAGATCATATTGGAGAATACTGGCCACCTGGTCTCCAACGTCGTTGACCTCACAGAGGATAAAGGCTTCATTGTAATTCTTTGCCACCTCATAGATAACACTTGGAAACAACATCGGTTTGATTTCATTGTCCCTATATTTTCCAACCAATCTGTGTGGAAATGTTGTGATGTCCACAACTACAAAGGCAGAGTAGTCTCCACCAACTCCTCTGGCAACGTCAACAGTAATAATATAATCATGTTCCTCTTTAACTGGTTCAAAGATATCTAGTCCAGCATTTCTTTTAATTGGATTTTCATAGACTAATGTCTTAAGTTTAGATGGTGCAATTAGTGTATCAACAGAACCAAGGAACTCACAGCAGAACTCAACTTTAAACTGTTGCTCAGAAGTGTTAGCAATTGTCTGCTTTTTCCATTTATCATCTCTACCTGGAACTTCTGACCAATGAACATCTGTGGGGATATACTCATTCTTTCCTCTTTCAGCATCGTGCCAAAGACGATAAAAATGATTCATTCCACGTGGCGTTGAGACGATGATGACTTTTGTGCTTTTACCAGAAGTAATAGTAGGATAAACGGAACTAAAGAATGAGTCTGCAATATGGTTTGGAACGAACGCAAATTCATCGAGGAAGAGGATGTTAAACGACATACCTCGGACAGCACTCGCAGATGTAGAAGCTGCCAATATCTTACTGCCATTCTCTAACTCCAGACTTCCTTTGTTCCATGATAGAATACCTTGTTGCATCCATTTAGGTAAGTTCTCATAAGCAATTTGTAACCTTCCGAGAAGTTCTCTTGCAGTAGATGCCTTGTTAGCAAGAATACCAATATTGACACTATCATTAAAAATAGCGTAATGCAACAAGAAAGCTATCACGGTAGTAGACTTACCAGTCTGCCGCGGCATCTTACAAATATTAAATCTCTTTTCGTGAAAATTCTTTACCAGTTTTTCCTGGAAGTCATACATCTTGAATGGTTGAAGACCATGATCCAAGGTAACAATCTGAACATAGTTCTTGGCAAAATAAACAGGGTCTTCTTTACACTTAATATATTCTTCAATATTCTCCTGAGTAAACTCAATAGAAGTATTTGCCCGCTTAAGGTTCGGGTTGCCCAAATATATGTCAGCATTATTCATAACAATATCTATAAATTATTCGTCAGTTGTCATAGATCATTTTCTTCAACATGAAGAAGAAGATCACCAGGTTGTTGTGGAGCAAAGTCATATCTCTGAACCATACATCCAGGATATATCTTATTCAGAACATCAGTTACTTGCTCTTTAGAAGGTCTACCAACTGTAGGGAAGAAAACTTTGATATTCATATACTTTCCCTTCCAAACAAAACTAATCAAGTAAATATTTCCAGTCTTAGCCTGAATTCTTACAGCTTCCTCAATATTACTATCAATTGGTTCTTTCATTTTCTTTTTAGGATTTGTTGAAACGTAAGTTGGTTTTGCGGCACCAGAATTTGATTGTTGGTCAGGAGTTTTTATTATTTAGGTATTTATTGTGGTTCTTATAGTTTTGAATGTAGTTGATGAACTTGAGGATGGTGTGACTAGAAGTCTCACGTTTCCAGTTGAAATATCACTATCAAAAGTTGCCAAAACACTATTTGTTTTAATAATGGCATATTCTGTATTATAGGTTATTGTCCCATCATGGACTACAATAAATTCTACTGTATGGTAATTACTTTCGCTGGTTACTTGTATTTGATATCTTGCAGAACGAAATCTATCAACATCAAACACATCTAAAGGGACCTGACTAGTTGCCGTTGTCGTCAAACTATTGACAGTAATATTTTCAAAATTCTTTTGACTAATTAAACGTGGCATTAGTTTGCGGTCTCCAAAATACTAAGAATTAGTTTCAGACTACTATTGGCACTCGCTACAATTTTTATTGAATCATTTGTTTCAAGAACCAACTTTCCATCTAAAGGAATATATGCATCATTTGGTGGAACTATTACGTCTTTTACAATTTCAGTTGTGGTGGAACTTCTGACATGAGATATGGTAAAAGATGTTGCACTAGTTGTCACGTTCGTAATGTGAGCATATAGAACGATTGCAGTGTAACCTACAGGTGCAGTGTATGGTGTAGAATCACTATCGGTGATACTTAGGGTAACTGTTTGAAATCTATTAAGTGCTAATTGTGCCATTTAACTAAGTGCTAAGATGAAAGGTGTTATTTCAGAGAATAAACTCTTCGAGAATGCTCTACCGCTAATTGTACCAGTATTTTGATTGATTTGTAAGTCGTCACCAATCCTAAAGTTTCCTGCCTGATCAGTACTGGTATAGATTACTTTACCACCATTTTGACTTACAACCTCGTTCGTTTGAATTGTAACACCCCCTCTTTTAGGAGTAGCAGATGTAATATTATTACCTGTACCCACATACTCAAAGGTATGTGAACTTGCAATAATTTTACTTTGTTGGAAAAAGTAAACTGTAGATCCTACACCGACTGTGTTAAGTAAATTTGTGTCAAGAGTCAGAGTAGATATTCCAGATACTACTGGGGTTGAACTATTTATTGTGTAATAAATGGACGACATATTAGCAGTTGCAGACGCACCAGATCCACCTCCTCCACTAATAGTTACACTTGGTGTTGAAGTGTATTGATTACCACTACTAATAATAGTAATAGAAGAAACAGAATTACCTTCTAAAGTTGCAAATGCAGTAGCAGTTTCTCCAGTTGGAGAATTGTCTATTGTAACTTCTGGAGTTGATGTATATCCTGTTCCACCTGAATCAACGGTAATACTTTGTACAGTTTTATATAAGGTATCAAAATAAGCAACCTGACCATCATAAGGCCTATCTATATCAACCTTTACAGTTCCACCAGAAACATAATTATGAATATGCTTAGATACACCCACATTAATTACAAATTTTCTAACAGTAGGAGTTTCATCTACTTCAAAAACATAAGGATTTTGATATGGATAAGTTTTAGTTTGACTACCCACAGCACCAACATTAACAGTAATAGTTGTAGCAGATACAGCAGTAATAGCAGTACTTATTCCTGATATAGGATCCGTTGCTCTTGGATATACATGTTCAGTTGCATTACTATCAGCATCACAAGTAAAGGTAAGACCTCCATTATCAATAGTAATTGTATTGGAAGTAGTAAGACTATGAGATCCAATTCCTATTACCATTACTCCTGTTAATGGATCATATGTTGTACCACTAGATGCAGTATATTTTGCAGATGTATTAGCAGTAATAGCACTTGTAATACCACTTACAAATGTATGTTCTGACCTACCAGCACCACAAGTAACAGCAATACCAGCAAGTGTTACTCCCATTCCAACTGAAAAATTATGATCTGCAGTTGTGGTAACCGTAGCTACACCTGTTTGATGAGTATATTGAAAATTAGATATATTTAAAGTTGGAGTGCTTAAATTAACAGTAACATTATCTTGAGATATAGCAGCACTAGAACTAACACTACCTGTAAATTGTAATGCACCAGTTCCACGAGAAACTAGTCCTTTTGTTCCAAAACTACAATTACTATTTGCAAGATCTGCTTGTCCACCAGCATCACATGAAATTGCTTCATCACAACATATTGTGAATACAGAAACTAACTGAGCGAATCCACCATTAGTAACAGCAACACCAACTCCACCTTGATTGTATTGAGTGAACGAATCAACATTCATTGATTTCAATGATCTTGCTTGTTTTCCATCAATCCGAATACCAACTCCAGTAGTTGTATCACTTGTACAGTTCTGAATATATGGTCCTTTCCATTTACCACCACCTACATTTTCTGCAATTTCAGTAGTGGGAAATCCGACAGCAGCTGCAGGTGCAGTATGTCCACTAAAGGTCATACTTGCTAATTTAACACCCTTTCTTACATGGAATAAATCTTTATTTGTTGTATTAGGAAGCACCTTTACTGCCCTTTGATCATCTCCAACAATGGATATAAATGCAGGAACTTCTATAGGATTTTGCTCAACATAATTTCCAGATAAAACTTTAATTGTTGATCCTGAGTTAGCAACTCCAACTGCTGCTGCAATAGTTAATTTTGCATTATCAATAGATGTTCCATTATTAGTATCATTACCGTCTTTGGCAACATAAAAAACATTTGGTGCAGAGTTAATACCAGTGGCACCAGAATTAATTACTACATTACTACCAATATTTACCTGAGAGTTGGTAATAGTGACAATTCCAGTTGTAATAGTTTCAGTATCTCCATCAATAGTAATAGACGCAGTACCAATTGTCAGAATTCCCGTGATTCTTGCATCACCACGAACTAAAAGGGCAGTTGTTGCTGTCCCAGTGTTGACTTCAATACCACTTCTAAAGGTACTAAGACCAAGAGAGTCTACATGTGTGACATCATCATAAGTAATTGTTCCACCAACACTTAGATTACCAGAGAAAAATCCTTCAGCAGCAGTTATAGATCCTGCAATACTAATATTTGTAGTTTCCCCACTAATCGCAGTACTAGCAATACCTACCCACTTAGATCCGTTATAAATTAGAAGTTTATTAGTTCCTGTTGTCTGATCAAAACTAACATCATCAAGATCTTTGAGGAATCCTGCTCCACCACCGCCCATTGTTGAGAGTTGAGTAGTGATCCTATTAATGAATAATCTATAATGATTTGATAGATCATCAAGAGTTGCAAACTTCTGATCAAGTGGTGTTAATGGATCAGTTTGTCCACCTGTCTTTTCTTTTACTGATGGTGGTTCATTAAGGAGATAATTTTCTTGTAACTGTTTTTGGTCTTTCTTAATTAATGAAGCAATACCTCTAAGTTCACTAACAGTTACTTTTAAAGAATCAATATCTTTTGTGATAGAAGATAATTCATTATCATAATATTTGACTTCTGGAAGTGAATTCACTTCCTCTTTAAGTTCATTAAAAAACTTTAAGAGAGTCTCATCTGTTTTAGTACTTTGTTCGTTAACAGAAGTAATATCTTTTTCTAACTTCTGTTTTAACTTATTCTGCTCACTGAGAATTGCTTTCTTTAATTTTCTATCATCGTCCTTAAACTCTCTATGATATTCCCAAATTTTTAATGATGATTTACTCAGTTCAGAATATATCTTATCTTTAGTTTCAGTTAATTGATTATTAGTCTGATCAATTTTTTCGCTGATATTATCTTTAAGATTTTTGACATTTACATTTTGTTCAAAATTATTTACTTGAATGTTCTCATTGAGTTCTGACACCTCAAAAGATATCTTCTCTTTAATTACATCAAGATGTCCCTGAACTCTAGTAAAATCTTCGTCAATAGTATTAAAAGTATTACCAATCCACCTAAAATCGGGAACATCTCTCGATTTTACTTTATTAATTTCCTCTACAAGAGAAGCTATATCACTATCGTAGTGTTTAATCTCGGGCAAAGATAATACATCTTCCCTTAACTGTGTTATTTTATCATTAATATGTGAAATATCATGATCATAATACCGTATTACTGGAATTTCAGGTATTTTTGATTCAATTTCAGTTAATTTTTCCTCAAGGTGCTCATTCTTTACATCTAAGTCATCAATTTTATTACTTTTTTGATCAAACTGTGTAAAATAATCCTCAATATGAGTTAGTTTATTACTTAAATTACTTAATTCTTCATCATAATATTTTATTTCTGGTATTTCTGGTATCTCTTTTCTTAAATCATTAACGAGACGTACCAATTCTGTCCATTCTGGAGTAGTCTCTGACAAAACATGGCCAATATCTTTTACTGTTTCCTCGACCAAAATTTCTTCTTTGGACGATTTTGAAGTGTAATCTTCTACTGATGGAAGTTGATGTTTTTCTTCTATAAAATCTTTATATGAGGGTAAGTTACTATCCTCTAGATATTCGTTTATTGATGGTAGATCCTCTTTGTTAGACATTTTATTAGTAAATATACTTTGGGATTTCTCTCCCTTTTCACTATTTATTATCCAAAAATTCTTCCATATATCAAGTAGAAATTCCTGCGCTTACCATTGCAGAACCTTCAACCATTCTTGAAATTGTTCCGTCACTTGCAGTTAATCTCACATCATATCGATATCTTCCCGAATCTAATGTAAGTGTCTGTGTGTCAGTTAAAGATATGGTAACCTGACCAGTCAAAGAAGTAATACCTACACTAAAAGAAGTGGATGATGTAGAACTTGGATGTTTCTTGAGAACTGCTTCTCCACTATATCCAGTTAAATTAAATGCAGAACCATCACTATTCTTCTTAGTCAATGTCTGACTAAAATCTGCCGCCTGTGGTATTACAATATTTACTACGGGAGTTGCTGTCATAATTTTTTTAACTATTTATCTTGTGTATTCTGTTTCAACAATTTTTGTAATTCAGCAGTTGAACCAACAAACAATGCATTATTGACTGTAGTTGGTCCTTTAACTTCTCTATCTTCATTCACATCTTTCAATTTTTGTTGGAGTGTAAGAAGTTTATCTGTCGCATCGGCAACATTCTTAATTAACTGACCTGCAACTTCATATGCTCTTGGCATCTCACTTTCTTGTGCAAGTTCAAGAATACCATCAATTGCTTCTTGTCCTTTTTCAATGATAGAATACAAGTTACCTCTGGTATACTCATAATCTTTTTTAACGTGATTTACTTGGGAAGATACCTTTTCAATTTTTTCTTCTTTAATAGTCTCTATGGATGTATTTTCTATTTCTGCAGAAGATACATCGAAAACCTGGTCCAATTCATCATAATTTTTAGACATGAGTCAATCCTCAGAAAATACCACCATCAAAACCAAAGTTATCTCCAATATCAATCAGAGCACTATCTTCTACAGTAATCAAACCAACTGGATCACCTAATAGATGAGTCTCAAGAGGTGTATTATCCTTCGCTCTGTCAACAATTAGTTTATTACCACTCTTAGACTTGACATACATCGATTCCTTACCAATAGCGATGTAAGACTTGGCTGGGATACCTGAAGCATCATCAACCTCAATAACACTTTCCTCAATATCAACATTTTCTTTCAACAGAGTTGCAACGTCTCCATCATAATTCTTGGTTGCTCTTGGAGTGACTTGATAGGTAATATCTCTTTCTGCACCTCTAGAGCCCCTAGAACCAGCAATGTAACCAACAGAAACCTTATCAATGATGTTACCGGTAACATCACTAACAGGACCGTAAACGTATGTTTTTGCTGTAAAGGTTAATGTATATACAAGTGCTCTTCTAGTATCAAAATTTCCCTCATAATCATCTTCCATCACAATATTATCAAGATTGACAGGTACATATTTGACTTCATTCAAATTACCTAAAAATTTAATAGGAAGAGAATATGCAGGTTGGAAGTATGGTAAAATTTGTTCCACAATCTGTAACATATCATCATTCAACTTTGTCATAATTGAAAGTTGAATCGTCATATTATATGGAACTGGAACATATACCTTCTTTACAGTTCCATCAGGTGTTTCGGTTACAATTGTCTGTGTTTGTGTTACTTTTCTACTTGGATCATACTGAAGATTAGTAAACTCAAAAGATATTCTTGGAAGAGTGATTTGAACAGGGCGATTCAGATTAGACTCTTGCTCCATTCTGGCAAGAAACTTTTGATTAGGTCCATACGCAAGAGGAACTTGGATGACACTGAACGTATCATCATTACCATCTTTATGATGAACTTCTATTCCATTGAAAAGAGTACCAAATCCGATAATGATGGATCTGAATACTTCATTGTAGAAATAATCAAACATTATATTACTCTGTATTACTAACTATTTAGATTAAGGCATCCCAAAGGGATTTGTTTCACTGAAATCAATAATTTTATCACCTTCTATTTCGATATTATCATTATCTGCAAATGGTGTGACAAGATCATCAATATTCTGTGACTTCATCGAATATATTGCTCCAGATTCCGTTCCGTAGATACTTTCACCTGGTACAAATGTTCCATCAACAATAGAAACTTCAAGTTGAGCAGTAGATTTCGTATATTCTTTAACCCTTGCAGTTGTTCCAGAAGTAGCACCAATTACAACCTCATTAAATATAAATGTTCCAACACCAACAGTTCCAGCAGCTCCAACTGGGCTTCCAATTGTAATCTCTGGTACAATAATATATCCAACTCCAGAGTTAGAAATACCAATTCCTGTAATTGTTTCTGCAGAATTCATATAAGCAACTCCAGTTGCAGTTGTAATTCCAGCAATCAATTCAACATAGTTTTTAATCTCTGGGTCATTTTGAATAGTGACTGTCGGAGGAGTAAGATATCCACCTCCACCATAGGTAATACCAATACCTGTGACAATACCACACTTATCGATACCAAATTCAAATGCTGATGTTGCAATCCCAACATTAAATGATGTCGAAGACATATAAATGGTGTTTATACCAATTTGAGATACATAACTATCGGTTGCAATAAAGTTAACAAGATGGTTATCATATCCACTAGCCAATCTAACTCTATCACCAATGTAAATATTTGTAGTCGTAATTCCTGTAATATAGGTAGATCCAATACCAATTGTTCCTGAAGTCTCAATAGAATCATATCTCATTGTGGCAACACCAAGTGCCCTAAATTGTTCAGGAATACCAGCTGGTCCAGCTATTGTAACAGTTGGAGCAGTATCATATCCATAACCACTAGTTGCTACAGAAACAGAATCGACTTGACCATCTATATCAATTGTGGCAGTTCCTGTTGCTCTATATTGAGCAGTAGCACCATAGAAATTAATATTAGGTGCAACAGTATATCCAATACCTATAGTAGCACCAGTTCCAACACACCAAGGATCTGTTGTTGAATTAAATCCAACTGCAGTAACTATACCAGTTATAGGATGAATAGTAGCAATACCAACAGAAACTACTAATGGAGCAATTTGTGTACCAGAAGTAGATATTGCAACTGTTGGTGCTGTAGTATACGCCCTACCAGTAGTACTGAATGCTACAGAACCAGGGTCTATAGAAGAACCTGCTAAACCAACTGTTGCATCAGCACCAAATGATCCAGTAGGATAAGAGAAGGTAACTATAGGAGCACTTGTATAGAATCTTCCACCAGTAGTAATTCCAACACTTAAAACTGTTCCACCAGTTACACTAATATCATCTAAGGTAGAAGTTGCTTCTGCACCATTACCACCACCTGATGGAAGACTAAATGTTACCGTAGGTGCCGTTTTATAGAATACACCACCTGTTGTTCCACCTGGGAATAGATAAGAAGAAGATCCAATACTAATCGGTGCAGAAGTAATACTTACTCCACCACCAACCATAGGAGTATCTAAAACAGCAGTAGCAGCAGCACCAACATGTTTTGGAGTAGAGAATGTAACTGTTGGTGGGGTAATGTAACCAGAACCCGCACCAGTTATCGTAGTAGTATTAACTGCTCTATCGACAAGAGACACAGTAGCTGCAGCTCCTGCCCCACTAGTATCCGTAGGAACAAATTTAATCTCTGGTGTAACTGTATAACCACATCCTGTATTTGTAAGTCTAACAGCAAGAACTTTTCCACCATTTATACCACTACAGTTGACATACTCATTAGTGATTGTGGAAATACCCGTTGCAGTAACACCTCCTGCAGGTGCGGAAGAAAATCCCACAGTAGGAGCACTTGTGTACCCATTACCCATATTAGTTATGAATACTTGTCCTACAGACCCAGCACTACAAATTCCTGCACTTGCAGTCGCAGTTATGGCTACACCGATAAGTTGAAGTGTCTGAATATAACCGATCTGTGCGATTTCATCGTCAATAGTATCAACACCTGTATCAATAACCTCGTCTTCATAACGGAAGAGACTACAAGACAGTGTATAAACGTAGTTTTTTTGTAATTGGTAAAAAGGTTGTTCATGTTCTACATATTTAATCTCAAATAACCTATCACCAAGAGGAAAATATATCAAATCACCTTCTTTGGGTCTTGATGTCAATTCATTATATGGAACGTCTTCACTTAACGGTGAGATATATTCTTCATATCTCTCTTTTGAGATAATAATTTTTAAATCATCATAATTTTGAATACCAAACTTACTCAAAAGTGTTCCTTGACCACCATATCCCTCATAACTATCAACATATGCCTCAATCGGATAAGAATTTTTGAATTCTGATTGAATGACCTCTTTAATGACACTATTTTTAGTCACATATTGTCTAGGCATATAATATACCTCAACACCATACATCCTCAACTGCTCATTGATAAGATCTTGAACTAAATTTTGTTCGGATTGTACCCCTTGTTGAAAAAATGGATTTAACATATCAACCAATCATGTCCATCGGAGGAACTTCATAAGTAGTGGACATTTTTTCTTTAATTACTTCCAATTCTCTCTCCGCATCCTCATACATTTGTCTACCATTCAATTCAATTCCACCAGGTAACTTAACACCTTGAAATTTCATCATATTTTGACCCCATTGCCTCTTAATTAAGGTTGTAAGATAGGGTTTGATGAATGAATCATTCCAAATTCTGGTATAATCTGTCCCATTCATGGCTCTATAACACTCAATAATCAAGAATTCACCTTTACTGACTGTAGAATAATCAATATCGAGATATAATCTATCTTGTCTCTGATTAAATCTGATGTGTTTATGAGTATTCAGAAGGAAATTCATCGTCTCCAGGTAACTCATGGTCATTGAATACGACAACATGTCATATCCAGAGGCTGCTGTAATTCCACCCCAAAGACCAAATATATCATTTAGGAAAAACTGGTATTTTACATTAAACATACCAGACCCAACAGTATTATTGTATTGAAAAATCTTCTCAATACCAATAACATCTGGTGGAACCTGCAAATAATTACTATTTTCATAATATGTAAATGTTGCCGTATTCCCTACAATACTTGTAGTTGCACTTGTAGAGGCAATTCCGACCTGATTACTACCTGAACCAGGTGGTCTTGCCTGTCCTCTATCAATATCGTCTTGAGTTATTTGATACTTGAGAAATACCTTTTCAACACCGTCAAAATGTCTTTCATTAAACAACTGAATCGTATCATCCACTAAGTCTTCAATTTGTTCATCGGCAACATTAATCTCCAAGACAGGATAACCCAACTGCCTCTTACAGTAATCTATTAGTTGTTGTCTAGAAGCGGGTTTGGCCATTTATAGAACACTTTTTCTCTATTTATGTTTATCCATAAAATGTTGAAACATCATTTTAATATCACCCAGATCACCTTTGATTCCATTAAGTTCCAACTCAATAGAATTAATTCTTTCTTTATCTGAATTGAGTTTTTTATGATTCAGCATATAATTGTTGAAATCATTCCCATTCTTGTTAATTATAGCATTAGAATGGGTATCTCTGAAATACCCATCCTTACCTTCAATTGGTAACATTGTCATTTAAGCTAAAGCGATTGCGCGTAGATTTCTAAGTTGTGGAACAATCGACTGGTTAGTCGATGTTCCGATAATCTTGATCCTAAATGATTTAAATGCGGGAAGATTATCATTGGTAAATGTATATTCTCTAAACTGATCAATAGTAGGATTCTGAATAACCAAATCATCATACTTAGGAATATTATTGTCAGAAGAACCATCATTGTCAGATTGACTAATCATATTTCCAGAGGCATCAAAGTTTCCATAACCTGGGAATGGAACAAAAACAGTTTCTTCTGCCAATGAATCTTCCTGATCTAATGCATAGAATACTCTAACATCATTATACTTAGAGATGTATGCATCCAAATAAACTTTCAAACCACTTGCTGGATTTTCTAGAAGAACATTCTTACTTACATAAACGAAATTATGTGGATCATCAACAGAAGTATTAACTCTAGGATCAGTTGCGTAATTTATAATTGGACTGTTAATTCTGTTAGTTACAAATACGATAGAAGAGTTATCAAGATCGATTGCTGGTGATAATCTATTATCAGATGAAAATAAATTAATACCTACGGTGAATGACTTATTACCAGGTTGAGTGATAAGATATGTATTCTCGTTAATTCGAGAAGCAATCATTCTAGGATCTTCAAAGTAATTTTTCTGGAAGTTTGTAACTTGTGTGTATCCCTTATCAATATAAGAGGCTTCTCTACCAGAAATACTGGTTTCAGAGATTGTTCTTGCCTGAAGGATAATATTAGTTCCTCTTGGTTGGATAGTATTGATCTTGGGAATCATCAGGTTGAAAGGTAAATTATAAGTACCTTTTACATTGTTTCCACCAGCCTTAGTATTTTCGGTGAAGTATTTTGCACCAAGAACTGAACCAAGTCCCCTATCAGTACCAAAATCAATATCATCCATATCAATCTTAATATTATAGTAATCAAGACCAATAGGATTTGTTACAGTTACGTCTCCAAGACTGTGAGTTTTATTGATTCTTCTTAGTGAAATACCATCAAGTTCATACTTATAAACCAAATCTGAGGAATAGTGAGTGGTTGATTGAGTATTATCAACACCTCTAATAATATCCGTTAAAGTATTACTAGTAACTCCTTTGTAAGAAATGATTTCATTACCAATTTTAGCATAACCCAAATTAGTAGTTCCAACGCCAACACCCTCAAACTGGCCAAATTCAGCAGAGTTTCCAATATTGATGTCACCAGTACTAGTTCCTTGATATTCAACACTTAGAGTAGTTGGAGGAACGTCGGATGAGACATTAGACAGTGTAACCTGGTTGATTCTTGTATGCATTCCATGATTTCTCTGGAATACTTTTATATGGGATCCATCATTATTAACTCTGATCGGTGAAACTGGAATTGCATTTCCACCAACACTGAAATTAAGAGCAGTAGTAACACCTGTATTGTTGATATAAGAGAGTTGAGTAGAAGTATCAAACTCACCTTGAACATTATCAACAATCAGTTCGTTATTACCAGAAATCTCACCAACGGAGAGTTTCATGTTTCTTCCGAGTTGTGTATTACCAACTGTCAATGGTCTGAGAACATCACCGACTGCGTAACCTTTACCACCTTGATTGATAGTAGCACCAGCTGCAACACCGCTCTCAATATAAATATCCGCAGTTGCATTTAAACCACTACCAGTTATTGAAGTAAGAGCAACACCAGTAAAAGTATATCCACCAGCAGATGGAGTATAACCAATTCCTGTATTTGTAATTGTAAGTGTTGAAGTCGCAGATCCTGCATAACCAACTAATGTACCGGTACCAGTTTGGCCCACCTGTAAAATAGTATTACCAAACTCAAGGTCTGTATCTTGAATTGTGGTTCCAATACCAACACTAATGTTTCTTGATTTGATAGTAATAGCATCTTTAGAAATACGTGAAAGATTAGTTGGAAGTTCTGGATTGTAGAAACCAACAAAACCTTGTCCTGTAAAGTTTGCTCTATACAGAATAAACTTCAAATCTTCATATTGACTTGGTGTCCAAACAGTTGCATTTTGTGACTTGAAGAGTGAACCAAGAACTGGTTGTTTTGAAACAAGAATCTGTCCTGCTTCTTGTCCCAGAGTTCTAACGTCAGCTTCACCCAATCTAGAAATCCATACTCTATATTCTAGAGAGGCGGAAAGTAGAACAACAGCATATTCAGTTTGACCTTTAACATATACGGGTGATTCAAAAGTAATTGTTGTTGCAACAGTTCCATCTGTAGAAGTAATAATATCCTTTGGTTCAATTTCAACTTCAGAATATGGAAGAATTTTTAGATTTGGAGTACCAATTGTAGTTTCTCTAATTTGTGCAATAACAGGAAGAACATCATCCTTAGTGTGGAAGAAAACATCTACTTTAGTAAGGAATACACCAGTTTCGTCATCAACAAAGAATGTTTGTGCAAGAGGGTCATTCCCTGGAGGGGGCCCAGTCATGATTGTAAGATTCTCTGTTACTACAGCTGTATCACTATCTGAGAGGTTTCTACTCTCAGTAAAGTCACTATTAACTTCAACTCTTGCATTTCTAAGGGAAAGTGTTACTTCCTGTGTATTATCAATACTACCTTCAGAGTAGAAGATCTCTTCACTAGCAGTTGTTGCAAGACCTTCTACAGGACTATTGGTTGGATCATTTGTAAGTTTGAAAGTAGATCTACCAGTTTCAAATACAGGATTCTTGCTGTCGGAAACATCAGGAACTCTGAATGAACCAATCAATGCACCTACTCTATCGGTAAGTAATCTAACATTACTAACTCTAGCAGTTGCCCCACTGGATGTACCAGTAAGAATCATACCAGGTCTAATTCTACCCTCAAATGCTGGTTGGTTTTCATTCTGAAGACTGAAAGTATCAATATTCAAAACCGAAGAAGTTTCCGAATACGATGCAGGAATCTGATTTTCCCTATCATATGGGTTATTATCAAAAACATCAGTTGGATCATTGTAAGGACCATACTTATGATTGGAGTTGGCAACTCTGAATGAAATTGAGGGTAATGTTACTGTTTCAACATTCTCAGTACTATTTGATGTGGACATTTCACCAATAACAGTTTCAGTTACTAAGAATGTTCCAGTAATCATTTCAATTTCAACCAACTTATTGAAGGAGAAATCATTAACATCTACACCATCAAAGAAAGAATAAACTTGAGTGAATGGCTTCAGATGTTTTCCAGTAAATTCAATATTACGAGATCTGAGGAAGTGGACCAAGTCTCTACTTACAACCCTATCACCAAGAGTTTCGTTATTAATAACCTCTGTAACCGTAGACTGAGAACCACTTCTTTGTTGATCCAGAGCAGTGGTGTTTCTGATGGTGGTAATGTTACCAGTTCCACCCCAACGGCCGTTGGTGATTCCAGCTTCTCGTAGTTGATCCGGGCCCAACCACACCGCTCGTCCTGTTCCCTGGTCAGCCCTGGTAGTATTCATATCAACATTAATACCTACAGTTTCCCAGGAATCCCACTGAATAGGGGTAACACCAATTCTACTTCCATCTTCTGCAGTAGTTATTTCAGCCTGAAGTGCAGAAGCGATTGCCCCAAATGCTCCTTCATTCTCTATAGTTCTGGTCTCTAGTCTATTAACATCGATCCAGACATCAACATCTGGTACAAGAGTGATAGATCCATTCCAGAATCGAACAAGATAAGGAGTTACACTCTCAGATCTGGTAGCAAATGGTTGAGTTAACCACGAACTTTCAGAATAATCAAGAGTTACAGTCTGATTTGTTCTCTTAATACCGTCTCCAACAATTTCTGCAAATCTAGAATCTTGATTTGCATTCGTTGTTGATCCAATACCAGTGATGGTATTTGAACCAATCTCTAGATTGATAGCAGTGGTATAGTGAGATGGCCTCAGAATTCTATTCTTTAAATCAACACTGTTTCTAACACCAATTGTTGTATCCTGAGGATTAAGAGTACCAAAGTTATCGATAAAGATACCATTCTTGAATCTATTCAAACCATTAGAATCAGGAACAAAAAGGTTCAGAGTATTAGTTTCAATCAAACTCAATGAACTATAATACTCAAGGTTCTTAATTCTCTGTTCCAACTTGAAGATATCTCTCATCTGATATCTCTTATGTTGCACAACAGATACTCTCGCAGTTTCTGTTGTGTAAAGATATGGTGGAAGGAATGTGTTTGAAATATTCAAACATCCATTGACTTCATCAGGAAGTTTTGGATCATCTGATGGAGCTCCATATTTAACACTTAATTCACCATCTGGAGAAATATAAATGCTATCCGCTCTTCCAAGATAATAATTATAATCAACATTCATCGATTCTTCAGATGCAATAACATCTTTTGAACTGTGTTGACCAGTTACTCCGCCACCAAAATCTCTTCCATAGAATTCAAGAGGAGATCTAGAGTTTGTCATGACAGGGTAATCTATAACTCTTGGTCTTGCATCAACCATGTCAGTATTTCTAACACCATCAATGCTGCTAATTTCACCATTATAATTAAAAGAGTTGTATGAATTAGCAACAGTAATGTCACCAGTGTCAGCAGAATCGTAAAATGCCTTAGAATAATAAACTCTTATCTGTCTTGAAGGCGCATCAAAACCAGGTTTTCTTATAAGTCTAGAATAATCATATATGGTTTCTCTTTGACCATTATCAAATGTATATTGACCTGTAATTTTTTTGGATCCAGCGTTAATAACACTTGCAACTGCACTCACACCAGACTGACTAAACTGAACAACTTCATTTTTCTCAAAGGAAGTAGCATTTAAATGGATGAATCCAATATCTGTATCATTCTTTCTAATCAGATAGATTGCTTTTGCGTTACTGATTGTACCGGTAATAGTTTCTCCAACAATAATATCGTTTGTTGTTGCTGTAGGTCCATCAAGAGATGCAAGAGTCATACTTGGAGACTCTGCAGGACTAGTATTGGTAGATTCAAAAATACCATGAATCTTAACAACATCAGGAACGTTCAGTGAAATAACATTATCCTGAACTCTTGTACCAAATGGATAGTTACCATAAGTAAGACCATCATTCAGAGTTGTTCCTGCAAATCCTGCGTTCGTACCAGAAGCAGAAAGTTTTGACTTATCAACAATAAGATTATTTGAAATTGACTTTCTTTTAATCTTTGTAGTGACAGCACTCTTTCTAAGAGTCGCAATCAGGATTGTTCCTGATGGATCAGAACCAGACAATCCAATAATTTGAATGGTACCCGATCCATTACTCAGAATAACTTTATCACTAGTCAGAATTTCGGTGGTTCCGTCAGAACGGATAAGAATATATCTTTCCTCATCAAATGGGAGGAAGGTTTCATTAGTTCCTGCATCAATTGCAGGTGTTTCTCCACCAGAACTAATGGTAGTTTGAAACTGTTTTCTAATAGTAAGGCTGGAAGAAGAAAAATCTACCGAAGAAACATTTTTCTTAGGAAATATACTGTAGAGTGATTGGTTTGTGGACTCATTTCCACTACCAAAATTCCTTTGTATTTTTGTACTTACAATTGCAAAGTCATTTACACTTGTCAGTGTGGTTGGAAGAGCTCCATCAACAATACCAGTTACAGTTGTAACACCAATGATCTTGAGAGCCGAACCAGTGTTCTCAGTGATTTTACCAAAAGAAGGAACTGTACTAGAAGTGGTGGTGTATTGAACCAGATTACCAACAATTGCAATACCGGCGAATGATGTTGAAGGATTGGTAACTGTAGAAACACCAGTTACTGCATCACCAGCAGTCAGTGTGGCATTTCCAATAACAGTCTTTATTTTTGGATTAATATTGGCGGTGAATGTATTTGCTGACCCAACAATACCATATACTGATTGAATATCAGAGTTACCGTAACTTCTAGTATCTATAACATATCTATCATTATCTTTAACACCATTAAATACAAGATTTTCACCCATAAAGAAGTTACCCTTGACGTTATATGCAGTAACGGCAGTTCCAGCACTTACTGAACTTCTAAGATATGCAGATGCTCCACTATATTCTCCTTGAATAAAGGTTGGAAGTGTGAGAGTTACATTTTCATTGATTGTAAGATCAGTGTTTGTCTGTATATCAAACAATGAAAGATCCCACTTATTCAGATTTGAGTTTGTGGTGTCATAAGAACCTGATTCTAAAGCAAAATCATAGATTCTAGCAACACCAATCTCTTTACCTGCGGCAGTTCCATCAACAGAAACTCTATCATCTCTAAGACTCAGAGTATTTGTTGTATTAAACCCAATTGTGGCAGAACCAAATACAGTATTAACTTCAAAAGTGGGCCCAAACCCGAAGTTAATGGCCTGATTTTCAAGAAGACGTGTGGTTCTTGGTTTTGGACAATCGAGAAGAGTTGTTGATCTAGTTTCAACATCAAAACCTTTTACATATGCCTTACCAGGTGAAACTCTATAAATTGCAAGGTCATCTGATGGAGTGGATCCTTGAGCTGTAGTCTGACCCTCTTCGTAGATACCTCTATTTCCTTCGTTATCATTCAGACTATTTCTAACAGAAGTGGTGAATTCTTTGATATAATAATTACCAGATTCATCATAAGTTCTTCTAGCAAGTTCTTCTGCCAAAAGATTATATTCAGTCTTATTAATATCAGATCTCAGTACACCATCATTAACTTCAGATAACTGAACAAAACTATTATCTTCAAAATCATCTAAAGGTCTTTTTGTAAGAACTGCTGCAATTTTAAAACGATCTGCACCAGGTGCACTAAAGTTGTTGAAACCCTGAGCATTATCTGTTAAAGTTGGATCTACATCTGAAGAAACAATACTTTCTGTTACCTGTAAACCAATTCTATAGTTTGGCTTATTTGAATATTGATCGAGGATAAGGATCTGATCTTCAACGTCAACAAAAGTTCCTCTCAGGAAATATACACCATTATTCAAAGTAAATGCAGAACCTTTGGCAGATGCATTAGTTGAAATTGTATTTGCAAAACCTTCACCCGCAGAGATAAAAGTAGTTGCATAATTAATATTTACTTCTGTTACGAGAACTTCATTATCGAAAAATGTCTCAGTTGCGGCATCAGTTGAAGAAGAATTAAAATACGTTAAATATAATGTATAATTATCCCTATCAGATTCTTTATTTGTAATGTATGTAATAACCTTGGCAGTTACACCAGAATCTCTACCAATAATCTTTTGCCCTACTAACTGATCAAGATACAGAGAAACAGGAATTCCAAGAAATTCTTCTTGAATCTGAATGGCATAAAATGTTGAATTATAAGTAACATTACCAGGAATTACCTGAGCACCTTCTTTGAATAGATGGTTACCTACATCTTCTACCTGATTCTGAAGAATTGATTGTATATTATTAAGTTCTCTTGCCTGAATAGGATATCCAGGTTTGAACAATACTTTATAATAGTTACTTTGGGAATCAAAGTCGTCAAAATATGGAGCAACGTTGAGATTAGTTTCCTGTGGCATAATTCTTTAGAACTGCAAGATAATCTTTACATCTTCTTTCTGTGAGGAAGACCTTGTTACCGAAGGTCTATTATCAAGGAAAATAATGTTTCCAGAGTATTTTTGAGACTCTGGTAATGAAACACCATTAGTGAAAGATTGACCGAGATAATATGTCCTATTATTTAGAACAGTAGAGATACCAGTGAAAACAGTATCAATACCTAAATTAGCACTTCCACCAACAATATTAACACTACCACCAGTAGTGGGATTGGAAGTAAATTCATTCAGTTTGAATCCATATGTTGGATTTGGATTCAATGAACCATTGGTGTCGAAACCTACATTTGACTTATCTTGCCAATACTTCAGAACACCAGTTATTGAATCATAAGAAACTACTCTACCAACTGCAGTTGACCCAACACCAACAGTTTGTGTAATAAATTCATCTTGAGTGAATGACACAGAACTGTAACCAGCTCCAGTCAATCTAAGAGCATAAACTGCACTAGCTTTATCAAGGGTCAAATTAGAGGTAGAACCTTGAGCATGTGGACTTTCTACAAGACCAACAGATGCAAACTGGTTACCGGTAATAAAGTCTGGGTTTTCTGTGTCATTTTCAAATCTAGAATATGTTAGAACATTATATGCCCCCAGTTCCTGGTAAATATCTGCACCATGACCACCTTGTGGTGGAATAATTGTATTGAATATTGGTAAAGTTGTACCAGTAGGAACACCACCAGCTTCCCAATCAACAGAACCAAAGGTATATCCAGAACCTCCCTTAGAAATATTAATACTTTCTACTTTGGAATCGTTATTAATAACAATGGTCGCCTCTGCACCATCACCATCACCCTTAATAGGAACTCTGGTATATGTTTTGTTGGCGGCACCAATACCAATACCACGATTTCTGATCGTGATGACTTTTAACTGACCACTTGATGATGCATTATCCCTAACTGGAGAATTCTTAGTACTTGTATACCAATCACTAGGAACAGGCATATAATTAGTTGAGTCAAACTTAATTGCTTGACTTGGACTAATGGTATAGAGATACTTCCAGATGTAACCATCACCACTAGAACCTGCCTCTCTTGGCTCTAGATCAGTGAAAGTTGGTTCATCCAGAGAAGACCCACCAACATAATTATTTTCGGGGGTTGCACCGTTATAGAGACAAATATAGACTCTATAATCACTATTCATTACATAGTAATTAGCAGAATATAAGTCAAACACACCCGAAGGCTGTGAAGGATTATTTCTACTAATATCATGTCTATACATGTCATAGGTAGTACCAATAGTCCAAACTTCTTTCCTAATAACCTGTGAGACATCACTTGCATTGATTTTCTTCATTGCAATCATGGAATCCCATGTATCATCATAAGTCTCAAAACTATCAATAGGAGTGGGAGGATTAGAATCCCAATTCGATTGATAATCGGTAGCATTAGGAATGCCAATGAACGTATAATAAGAATTTGAACTGGAAGAAACTTCACCAACAAAGTTCTTAGCATTCAATATTCTAAGTTGATCAGTAATTATCGCTGCCATTTTTAGAGGACTTTTTTTTCTTATTTATGAACTAAAGAAATTGTTTTATCTAACCTACTTGTTATACACACCTCTTGGGAACAACTGACCCTGTGATGGTCTTCTACCAGTTAACCATCCAGGTCTTGTTTCTGTAAAAGATATGTTTTTATTAGAATTAGCTGGTACATAATAATCTATGGTAAATGTAGTATTTACTCCAACGAAAGAAGTTGTGGCAAATCCAACAACTGCTGTTGTG
>Ga0208790_1000320_pt1 | contig 24886 bp, 25 predicted proteins | sample 10_taG_FD_184083 | JGI IMG/M metagenome (GOLD analysis project Ga0208790, IMG submission 184083) | Marine viral communities from the Subarctic Pacific Ocean - 10_ETSP_OMZ_AT15264 metaG (SPAdes) (version 2) | ecosystem: Environmental > Aquatic > Marine > Oceanic | place: Pacific Ocean | collected... | reverse complement strand
GGCCAAACATTAAGTCAGGTAATGACCATGAGACGATCTCATAAAAAAATTCACCAAATTTGACAAAATCGCCCTCGCGGACATATAAATCTTGGTCCTCAGTGAGTCTTCTGTTGTGAAAGTGCAAGGTAAGAGAAGAAGTTTTATCAACTCCGTACTTGTCAGTAGTAGTTTGATGGCCTTCCCAATCTACGAGCACGAAAACGCGGAGAGGAGGCAAAAAAGATTTATTTGTAGCTTCACCATAAATAGGATGGAAGTCGGTATGTTCCATGTTGACCGGATAATAGAGAATTTGTTGTCCGACAACTCTTTCTAGCAGTTCGTCACTAACCTGTTTAACAAAGTCCCGCTCCTTTTTACCAGCAAAGAGAGGCGGGGGCGGTTGTGCAGGTTGTTTCCACTGATTGTCATCGGCCATGTTTTATTTATCCTATAAAAATTGACTGTTGAGGTACTCTTTCTAGGGTTTTTACAGCTGACTCCATTTTTTCAGCCTCTGACGCTGCTAGCTTGTTATAAGTCAGGTCGTCCAGGGTTGTCTTCAGTTCTTCTCTCAGTTTCTCTTGCTCTTCCTTAGCTTGAGATAATAACTCAGAAGCATTTAGTGTTATTGTGTTGCCGGGAATCGGTAAACTTCCAAACTTGCCACGTATCTGTCCCAACATCTCTTTACAGAGGGCTAAGCCAAAACGGCGAATCCATTGCTTACCAATACTGTTAATACTGGAGTATGGCAAGTTTTCAAATGGTAGTGTATTCATATTGTTTACGCCAAAAACACCCTCCTCTTTGTCAGAAGCCTCGTCCCAAGGTTCCGAAGGAATCGTAAACTTGACCCAATACTTTTTAATACCAACGGATGGATCCAATGGCACTGGGAACAGGCGCAAGATATTATTACGTAGTTCATAAGAATAATGAGAATTTCGTGACCATATAGCATCTTTGAAAGCCATTGCTTGAGCTTTATTCTGCCACACTGGGATCACTTGGAACGTTGAATCATCGGCGAATTGCCCATAGGTCGAAAAGTTACCAACCACATTGAGGCCGCCATAGTACCCATAAAATCTCCACATGGCGCGCGGAGTTTTATAAAAAACTTCCCGAATGACGACGCGCTTGTTACCTACAAGGAGTTTATACGGGAGGTCGCCGGTGGAAAGGGCTGCACTAGAGGAAATGATAGTTTGTAAATTATAATCCTGGACGCCCGATTCTGGAGCGAAGGACGCTGAGTATACTGTGTCGTCTCCGCCGACGACAGACCACGTTGAGGTGCCTCGGGCGACTCGGCGCGAGTACTCGAATCGTGTTTTGGGAAACCTAAGTTCAATATTTGAACCTGAAAGTGTCTCGCCACTCTTAATTTGACCATCCTGATCAAACGAGGCAGTCGTCGCACCGAGAGCATCAGATAAAATATTCTTTGCCTGGTGCACATTTAGAATATAAGAATATTCTAAAACAGCCTCTTCGTATGCGGCGTAAACGTTATCGCAAGTTAACTCAATGTCCAGAACATCGCCGCCAAGCTTCTTATAAACATATGAAACCTGATCGACGGCGCCCGAAACAAAGTCGGCACTATCATAGATGCCGAATACGAGACCATCACTAACGTCAGAATGTGTTCCCGTCGAGGGAAGTACAACAGAGCTAATGCTACTCTGCGGAGTTAAAATTGGGACTGCCATGCATGGTACCCTCCTAAATGGTAATTAGTTCCTAAAAAAACAAAACCCCGCTCTCTCGAAAAAGAACGGGGCTTTGCTAATTTTTAATTAAAAACTTAGTTTACACTAAATCTTTAACCACGACCACACCATACATGTCTGGTCTGACCATCTTCTTCGCATAGCGCGTCATAACGCCCTTACGAGGCACGAAGTCTTCGGGCCCAAAGATGGTAGGAGTGACCTGTAGGGGTACGTACGGAGCGTACACAAAGCCACTCTCCAAGAAGCTATTGCCCTTGCGTCCAACAAGAATAACGTTTCTTGGGAAGTAGGGGTCAACAAAGACATCCCACTTCTTGCTCAGGTTTCCGACATTAACAGCACCGACGGTGCCTTTGTTGTCATCAGCCGTCACATTGGCACGGAATCCAGTGGTGAACTCTAAGAGGTTTGCAACCTCAGGAGAAACAACACAGAAGTTCGCGCCGCCACGGAGGGTCTTCCGGTGGATACGAGCAGACACGTCATTGATGGTCTCAATGAGAGTCTCATACCACTCGGAAACAGTACCGGTAAACTCAGGATAACCCTGAGCGGTGTTAATCAATTCGAGTGAAGCACCGGACTCGCGGTTAACGAAGTTACCAGGCAAGCGTGACCAGTAAAGGGTGCCAGCGGTGGCGCCCTTAATAAGGTCTTCAAGGATCTCACGATCAATTTCTAGAGCAATCTGCTCAGAAAGAATGCTCGTTAGCTCAACCTCGGCATCGAGATTGTGATAAGCATTCAAGTCCTGCCCAAGCTCAGGGGTCCACTTGGCCTTGAGCTTCTTGGTCATCGCAGTGACACTCACGGAGTCCACCTTGATGTCAATCTCGGGGATCGCAGTTTGATCCTCAAGACCCCAAGTCGTCGAACCAACGATGGCACCGAGACCACGGGCATCACCTTCGACAGTAACGTTGTCGAAGTTATCGGTGATTGGGAATCCAAAGACACCGTCGCCGCCGTCGCCGGCGGCAGTCAACTCGCCGATGATTCCGGCGTAAGACCAGAGGCTCTGAGCAAGACTGGTTGAGCCAGTCGCTTGGAACACCATGTTGGCCAACCACCCGGTCGAACCTGGGTTCGGCACGGGGTTAAGGTTACCATCAGAAGCCGTAGGAATCGACGTCAAGCGACGAATCATGCGGCAAGTGGTGTAACCAGAGCCCGTAGGGGCGATCGCCACTAAGTCCTTAACATCCAACTGGGCCCAGGCTGCGGCGCCTGGCATCTGTACTACAGCAACGTAAGAACCGGAAAGATCCGGATCGTAGTTGATCAGCTTCTGTAGATCGGTACCGTTAACGCTACCAGCAGCATCGGGCACTGCGGCCTGGCCGGCAGCGATCAAGGTGAAGGCGGCCTCAGCAGACGCAGTTGGGGAAGCATAACCGTTGTTGAGGTTGTAAAAGCTTCTCTCAGCGTTGAGATTGGTAAGATCCACACCACCAGTAATCTGGTGACCAACAACGCCACCACCGAATAGCGAGCCATCAGTGGCCTCGCCAAGCTTGGCAGAGTTGAAAGTGAAGTCCAGGAAGAAGATGAGGCCCGAAGGCAAGCTCATCGGCTGCACTGAAACTAGCTCGTTAGCAACTAAGCTACCGAATACACGACGCACGATGGGGAACGCGACGGCTGCAAAGCCCTCAACATCACCACCGGACATTGCTGAAACTTCACGAAGAAGTTCCTTTGCTTGGTTCTCAAGCATGACGGCCATGCCGTCCTTGGATCGTTCATTACCCAATCCCTCTAAAAGACCAGTCTTCTCCCACTTATCGCGAAGAGCAGCTCCATCTTTAGAGAGATTGCGATTAACGATGCCTTCTGTTAATTTGTTTAAAATAGACATTATAATTTCTCTCCTTTTATGTTATTTTATTCCTGCTAATTTCTTCATCCGGTTAAAATGACCTGTGTTTTCAGCCCGAGGGGCGTCCTGACGGGGCATTCTAATGGACGAATTATTTCTGCTCACCACTTCGCTTAGTGTTTCTGGTCTCTTCTTTTGGGAAGCTACACCCACTGTGCTTTGAAGGGTTTCAAATATAACCTTAGCTTCTTGTACAGAATTTGCATTCGACAAGGACTCGACAATTCTATTTTTTTGCCGCTCATTCAGGGAGGGGCTTGATAAAATGCGGTTCGTGTACAGAAGCCTCGCGTTAGATAAATTCACTTCCTGAAGTTTGTTCTTCAAGGATGTGACAACTTTGATCGCTTCTTCGTTCTTAGATTCTAAAGAAACGATATTCTCATTTAATAGTTTATTCTCGTCGTCTAAAAGACCAACGGCCTCTTCTAGCTCTTGAGATACTTTCGTAGATACTTGTAGTGTCGGGCTGACGAGATTATTGTCCTTGGAATACCGGAAATCCTCAGCGTCCTCGGCAGCTTCAGCCTGATCAACAGCTAACTGAATGTTAGAAATTGGGCGCTCGATCCAACCGGATTTCTGGGGGTCGATGTCTACTTCTAATTTTTCGACTAACTCTTCCAAACCAAGAATGTCAATCTCTTGCTCATCATCCTCGGCCAACACCTCTTCAATCAAGCCCGAAGTAATTTCCATTTCTAGATTGTTGTCCTCGGCCATCAACTCTTGCTCTAGCGCCTCGAAATCAAGCTCTAGCTCCTCTGAAAGAGGTTGCGCAACATTAGATAACCCGACAGGCACAGCCGCATCGGGAGTGTCGATATCGGGACATGGGCATAACCCATCAGCAGGAGGCACGTCCGGGGCCTCATCGGCGGAGTCCTCTTCGAGAGTCTCGTCACCACCCATCATTGGATCCGTTGGCATTGGTTCTTCCATCGCCATCGGATCTTCTTGTTCGCTCAGAAGAGTCTCGACTGCATCTTTTATATCAGTAGAATACTTTTGCAAAATGGTGGATTCCGCACTCTTAATTGCGGCTTCTCTCAGTGCCTCAGCATCTATAATTGCTTCGTCTAGCATAGTTGACATACGGGATCTCCAAAAAAATTACTTTCCTTTATTAAGTAGTGTAGAATTAATGAAAAAGCTAATAATTTTATGCGTCGAGGCCAGGGCCATATAGAGGCATCATGCTGGCGGTCGGGATACCGGTCAAAGCTGCGTAAACTTCTACGCTTGCGGCGCCTTGATCCGCGGAAATGTAAAACTCCTTACATTTTACGTCAAACGTAAAACGACTAAGGGTATTGCCGGCTGCTGTGGCGGGGATTGAGAAGTAGTTAGCAGTTGAAATGCCACTTTTGCCATCGTCTGCGAAGTGTACTCTCACATCGTTCGATGTACCAATGTTATAAACAGTAATAGTTTTACTTACCATGGGAAAACTACACGTGAGAATCGTATTGTTACTTATCGCAGAGGCTGTTAACCAAGGGGTACCCGCAACCTGATATGAACCTACGCTGTGGAGACTAGCCCCGCGCCTCTTCATAGTAAGAGGTAGATTGTCGTTAACTCCAGCCATTATATTTCTCCATTACACATAATTAGTTCTTTTTTCCGTATTTCGTCTTTTTCTTTGCTTAATTTTATTTTTCTTAACCGAAGGCTTCTCGTAGTAACGACGATCTCTAAGTTGTTCAATCAACTTTTCCTTTTTTGTCTTTCTGACAAATCTCCTAATGGTCTTTTCGACACTTTCGCCTCGGCGGGGATAGATCTCTATGTGTACTGGTTTACCCATCTTTTTACCCTAGATCTGTTTCCACGAGCCGCCGGCCAAACCAAGAATCCCGCTGATGTCGACGCCAGGATCATTGGGGGCGATGTTAGCCATTGGCCCAGATGAGGTTCCAGAGGGGGTAGGGCTTGCGGCGGGGCCAGCGGTGGTGGGGGTTGTTCCCTCAAACAGGTCAACTCCGCCATATGCCTCTCTGCCGATAGCATCCAACATTTTTTGTTTGGTTTCGTTTAATTGTTTTGTGGTATCCACTTCAACTCTTTCTTTCTGCTGAACCGGCGGTGTGGCCCTCTGCTCAACAATCGTAGTGGCACCTAGACCTTGTACGACCTCGGAAATAATTCCGGAAAGAATGCCTTCTTCAAAAATCACCTCCTTGACGCATTCTCTAATTAAGGGCCTAAGTGCCTGTTTTAGTTCTGCCTTCTTCAATTCTTGTCCTTTTTGTCAGCCTTTCTAGCTTTCTTGGCCGCGGTCGGGTCGAACTTTGCAGCCTTGTCGATAATTTTGGCTCTGTCTCCAGCGGGAGCATGTCCGCGCAGGTCGATTGCCGCATCAGCAGACTCTTTATCGAAAATGGGAAACTTGTCCTTTCCAACTGTGGCATGCTTCTTGCGTGCATCCTGAGTGATGTTGCCTGCCGCTGTGCGGTTTTCCTCCTGTAGGGCCCGGGCCATCAGTTGAATATTCTTTGTCCACGAGTGTATACGACGGGAACTAAACCTTCTTTTGCCATATTTGGCTAACACGGCAGCCTCAAATTTAGCAGCGGCTTCACCCTGGAGCTTTGCATCTCTGATACCATTTTGTATTTGTTGCTTCAGCCACCCCTCCATATCCATCTGTTCTTGTAGGTTGCCCGAACTAAGTGCATCATCACCAAAGAACTCTTTGGCTTCAGCATCCGATAAGACGACCTCTACCTCTTCTCTGATGAGTCGCATGAACTCATTTAGGTTACCAGGATCCACATGAACTTCTTCCTGTTGACTTTTTTCCCACTGCTTGTGTGTTAGACCCTTGCGCTTGTGTACTGCGCAATCGTGGCCTTCTTGCATGCGGCCCATTTCAGCGTTAGCCTTGTCTGCGGCCCATCGGATCGCGCGGCTGCCGGGGCCATACCTCGCGATCGCCTGGTAGAGGTACTTCTGTCTGATTTTCTCCCGTTTCTTGTGGTAGTCGGCGCCGGTATCGGAGCGGGCCGCTTGCGGCATGCGGATGTCTCCTCCGGAGGGCGAGGCGGCCTTCTGTTTCTTTTGTTGTTGTTGCGGTGCAGCTTGTTGTTTCTTTTTCTTCTTCTTCGGAAGTTGTTTAAAAACAGCCATGGCGGCAGGAACGGCCGCGTCGGCAACACCTTTAGTGGCATAAGTGACACCCTGCTCCTTGGCAAACTTGAGTGCTGCATTTATAAAAGCTTGACGCATCTTACCCCAACCGTCTTGGCCAACGAGAGTAATCAACCTTGCTTTATATCGCTCGAACTTCTGTTCAAATTGTTGACCAAGCCTCTTCTGAGCTTGTTGGGCATCTTGTGCTTTATAACCTTCAACGCCGGTGCCGGTCTTGGCCCCGGGCGGAAGATCATTGATACCTTCGGTCATTCCTGCTTTTTTAATGGCCTTGGCATACGCCCTTTTGGCCCGGCCATGCGCCATGCCCCTGTCTGTAGTACCACTGTTCTCTATATGCCACTTCAGCCACGCCGATTTATTCTTTAGAGACGGTCTGGAAGAACCCCCGTCAGGTTGCTCTTGTTGTTTCTTTTGTTGCTGTTGTTGCTGTTGCGGTGCAGCTTGTTGTTTCGACTTCTTCGGAAGTTGGTTAAAAACTTTGAGAGCGGCAGGCTTACCTGCGCCGTCGGCGACGCCTTCAGTGGCATAAGTAACGTTATTTTTCTTAGCGTACTTAAGCGCGGCGGCTATATAAGTTTGACGCATCTTACTCCAGCCCTTTTCACCCACGGCAGGGCGCGCCTTCTTTTCCCACCGTTTAAACGCCTGATCAAACTTCTGGCCAAGGAACTGTTGGGCCCGGGCGTCGTCATCTGGAGCGACATCAGCAGGGAGGTCACCCTTAAGCTTCACCGGATCGCCAACACCTTCGGTCATTCCTGCTTTTTTAATCGCTGCGGCATATGCCTTCTTGGCCTGAGGCAGGGCGATGCCCATATTTTTACTCTTGCTCTTCTGAATGTGCCACTCCAGCCATGCCCGTTTATTCTCTAGAGATGGTTCGGAAGAACCCCCGTCAGGCTGCTCTTGTTGCTCATTTAAAAAGCCACGCCAGTTATCCATGCGTTTCTTATCGTTTTTAAAGTCACTAAACTTTCTTTGTTTCTCCTCTGATAAGGCTAGCTCTGCTTGTTTACGCAAGGGCGCGAATAATTTTGCTCTCACGCTGGGATTTTCAAAATAGTTATCCATCTGTTCAACGTCCTTGATAAAACCCTCCAACTTTTCTATACCATATACAGTCCAGCTAATCTGCAGTTCCCCATAGTTCAGGTGTTGTGCGTTAAAATCGGGTTTAGGAAGTCTCCCTTCAGACGTCAAATCCACATAGTCGGCAGCGCTTCTTTCAAACTCCTTTTCGATCGCATGTTCGGCGCGCCAGTCAAGTTCCTTGGCACGCATCTCATCAGGTACCGCGACGCTAATTACGGCCTGGAATACCCAGGTTGGGCCCGCAACCAAATCTGTATAATCGAAATCTATATATAGAGTCCCTGTGCGTGCTCCGTCAACCAATTCTTCAACCTTTTGAAGTTCGGTGGCGTGCTGCGCTTCTAAAGCGTCGAAGTCTTCCTCTGCCTCATTCAAATACTCGCGCCAGTTATCAAGCCGGCTCTTATCCTCTTTAAAATCGCTAAAGGCCATCTTTAATCCTCCAACACCTCGTTAAGCGCTCGGTTAATGCGATCGGCTTTCGTGAAGACATCGCGGGGGCGCAGCTTACTCTCGCTAAGGTTCATGTAGGCTCCAGGGGTGGAAGGTTCCGATACCATATCGAAACAAATCAACTGGAAATCATCATTAACCATAACAGAGCCCTGGGCTTCTGTAACAGAACCTAGACCGCGGGATGAAATCCCAAGCTGAACACCTGAATCGACCAAAGAACGAAGAATGTTGCCAGAGGGGGTGTCAAGAACTTTGATTTTCCCCATTACTGATTTTTCCTCCATCCAGACATCGGTAACCATATGAGAAGCGTTCTTAAGATTCACCACCGAATCGTCTGGATGATCAAGCTCGCCTACTGCACGATTCTCGGCAACAACCTTCTTATAGTTTTCAACCTCTCTCGTGAGAACTTTATGGGGATAAACGCGTCCGTTGCCGTTCTGCACCTCTGCCTCTTGTAGTTTGCCAGAAAGCATCATTCCGCCATCCTTAACAAACCTTTTCTCTTCCTCTGTCAACAAGTCTTGGCAAATACCACCTTCACAAAGTGCGTAGTATTCTCTTAAAAGGTATTTACTCATAAGCCTCCTCCTCCCGCTTTGGCTGCCTCGGCTTGAATGGCACGCATAATTTCTCCCGTGTCTTCGATACCGAGGGCGCTCAATGATTGTTCAATCGCGCCATAATGAGTGGCGAAATCGACTGCCTCTTCTCGAAGAAGTTCTTCTCTTATTAATTGTCTCAATATAGGTATGTCTATCTTCATAATAATAAAAACACGCGGGCGTCACCCGCGGGAGCTAAGAACCTTTGCAACAGTGACGAACCGGTTGTAACATCCATTTCCTAGTCATTGTATAATTCCTCCATAACGTAACTCGTTATTCTACTCGCCTCAAGAAGTTGTTGCAGTCTTCTTCTTTTCCTCAGCGTCCTCGATGTCGTCGAGGCCCCCTTCATCGAGAAGGTCAAGTGGGCTTGCAAGAAGCGCGGCGCCCTCGTCCACGGTGATTTCTCCGGTGGCCACGAGTTTATCCATCTCTTCGCGGATAATCTCCTTAAGTCTAGCTTTTGTAATTTTCATCTCTTCTCTCCGCTGTTAATTAAAAGTTTCAATCCACAATCTCCAAATATCTCATTCAAGATATAAGAAGTGCCCGAACTTAAGCATCCTAAGATGAGTAAATTCATAACACTATATTCGAAAGTAAATAGTTCAGTAAAATCGTTTATTCCAAAAAGAAACGCCCCGGACCAGAAGCCCACACACATAGAACATTGGAACAGTTCTCCTAGTTTACCGGTCGTGGGGCGGATACCGTCAAATATGGAACCATAGACTATTATTTGAGTAAGTCCATAGGCAGCTAAAACAAAATATAGCAGCTCCATTACTCTTGCTTCTTTTTGTCTTCATACATCTTGTACATCAAGCCGTATGGGCGCGCGTTTGGCATGATTGTGCCCTTGCGTGGTTCCTGTGGTACCTCTCCAAGCGATGTGGAGTCATCAGGTGTAGGTTCGGTTAACAGATCATCCATATAGTCGTCATAGTTCTTAATATAATCAAATGCGGGGCGCTCCTCTGTGATAAAATTACTCACCGAGTAGATGGCCATCTCGATCGGATCGACCTCCGCGTCGGCGCTCTCGGCCAAAAGACCTTCAACGGCGCCGTAAACGCTGCCACCTTCGACAGAATCTGCCTGCACGATGCCGCGGCGGGTCAAGTGATGGAATAGGCGATTTTGGGTGTCATAAACATGATCATGCATATTTTCTTTAGGAAACGCAACAATCTTCTTTTTCTTTGGCATGATAACAATATCAATATCGATATGATCCAAGATTAAGAAATCCCCGTTCATTGTCTTGCGAGCTTCTAGGTTAATAACGATCTGAGGCGTTTTCTGTAAACCTAGTTTATCGACTGCATCAGGCGTAAGATCAATATTATACCGATCGTCAGGAAGCGCGTCGGGTTCAAGTCCAATTTTATATTCAGCCATTGTCACTAATCTCGCTAACTAATTGCTGTGTTTTAAGCACCTTCTTTATCATCCCATTATCAATTCTCTTTTGGCCAAAGGTCTCAAGCAACTCCAAGACCGCTTTGGTTTTTTGTAGCATGGTGGGATCCGACTCAACTTCTTCCGCACGCAAGGCTTCGGAAAGGACATCCTTGAGGCGCCGCACTTCCTCGTTCATGAAGGTCTTAAGGTCGATACCGTTATCGGTAAAAGATAATATGTAGGTGCTCAAAAGAGTTTGCTGCGATTCCAGCAGTGTCCCACTATATTTTTCATTAAATTTCTTCACAAAAGTACTGTAAACTAGGTTATCCACTGGCTTTAGCAGACTCTCAGTTGCCACCTCGGGGGCACTTGTGATGCGAGCCACTAGGTTCTCCTCTAAAAGTACTCTCGACTTAAGAGGCCCCTTGTTGTTAAAGATCTGGTATACAGTAGCTAAATCTTTATAGTTGGGCACAAAATTACTGAATACTTCGGCACCTAGGGCTTTATTAACAACGTTAATCAACTTAGTTTGTTCTGCAAAAAGCTTCTCCTTATCAATTTGGCTATAGGCTTCTTTGACTAGGTAAATAAGCTTCTCGGCAGCATTACCATTGAGGTCATATGTCTCCAATAAGTTACGATAGCACTCAAGCTCCTTCCCCATCTCTCCTTCAAAAGAAAAGTTCTCTTTCACCAAAGCAACGATGACTTCTTTCCGTTCATCATCCCTAGCTACAATCGTTTTTGTAAGCTCTTTAATTAAAGCCTCGTACAGAAATGCTGTATTTCTTTTTTTATTGTGTTTCTGTCTTTTTTGTGCCATTTTTGTTTTCCACCTTGTTATTTTTTTCCATGCTCTCTAGCAAAACTTTAACCTCATGGTTGACTTTAAAGATTTTTTCTTCTTCTCTCTCATAATTAGGTGCCAGTTCCTCAGAAATCCCTTTTGTAAGAGAACGCATATCATAATAACCAGCTGGTTTCTTTCTGCGCTGCTGTTTGCCGGCCTTGGCCTGGTTATTTTTCTTACGTGGGCCCTCGCCTTCCCGCCGATCGATCGTAACCGGCTCATAAAACTTCCCTTTAGATTTTGAAGTAGTGGTTGCGGCCGGGCGCCCCAAGGCGTCTTTAGCCTTAACCTTATACCAGTCTTCGTCACGCTTCGCTGGGGGTGCCTCTGCATCAGGCTCAGAAAGTAAGACGCTCTCATCTCCTGGTGGCATCTCTTCTCCGCCCATTTCTGGTTCAGGCATGCCTATATCGGGCAGACCACCTGCATCAGCCCCACCTAGGTCGGCGCCGCCGGCTCCGCCCATTGCATCGCCTGCTGCCATCTGAGAAACCGCCTCTAGCTTGGCAGTATACTTAGCATCATAAACCAGTTCTCTTTGATTGCGTACAATGTCCTCATCCGAGAGTTGAAACAACTTTCTAGCAATCCAACGGCGGCTGAAGAACCCTTCAGTAGCCTCACTAGCTACACCAAACCGCGTGCTCCAGTGTTCCAACTCCTGCAACTCAGCTAGCTTAGAAGGATTGGACAGGTGCAGATTAAAAGATACTAAGTCATGTGCGCGGAAGCCCAGAGTGTAAAGGTGGATAATCGCCACCTTCTCTAATTCTGCGATGATTGAACGCTGAAGGCGTTGGATCGTGCGCGCAAAGCGAATATCTTTTTGTGCAAGCGTAGTTTTATCTTCGTCACTACCTTCACCACGTGAAAGATAGGATGCTGGAATCTTGAGCGCTGAGAACAGTTTATCTCTAAGATACTTGACATCATCAATATCTCCCGTATATTTGCCGCCGGCGATAGACTCAATCTTTGTCCCTTGCACCCCGCCTCGCACTGGGATAAAATAGTCTTCCTCAATGCTCAAGGGGTTATAACGTAAGTCCACGCGACCCGTACTTGGATCAATCACCTGGTTACGCTTCATTTGTGTAACAACGCGCTGCATGTATTGATCTATGTCTTCTGGGGAAATGTTACCCACATCAACGTAAAACGCTTTACGCTCAGCGGAACGGACAATACGATATGCCATCATTGCATCTTCTAACAAGGTCAACTGACGCCAGATGCGTCGGGCGCCCTCAAGGATGGACGTACCATAAGGTGCGTATTTGTCGTTAGCCAAGATTCTAAAGTGGGCAATCTGCCAGTTCTCGAAGGTAAGACCCCCAGAATTCCACTGGAACTGTACATAGTTTGGGTTTGTCTTGTCTTCTCCTTCCAGACGCTCAATCTCTTGCGGAGGAAGGCCAATCACGTTCTTGACCCCCTCTTTCTCGTCCAGGTCCAAATAGAGGAAATAATCCCCATACTTACACATCGACCTACACCACCCAAATAGATTAAAGTTGATATTCAAAATACGGTGAAAAAGAGTGTCTAGAATCGACTTAATTTCTTCGTTCGAGGTTTCGATAGTAAGTAGAGGATTAAGAATCGTTGAGGTGGTCATCTCATCCGCGTAGATGTCTAGCGTTGAGGCAATCTCGGGTGTATATTCCATCTGGTCGAAGTCTACATAGCGGTCTCCACGATTCTGGCTACGCAAAAAGTTTGTCTGCATTCCAGAGAACGGGTTATATTCAGTTTTCTTGAACGTGAGACCACCAGCAGATTGAAACTTGTATTTATCTAGCTGGATCCTTCGAAGTTGCCGGGGCGTCTGGCGTCGGTAGTTTGTAAGGGGGCCTGATAGTAAGCGCGTTAACTTACGAAATAACTCAGAGTTCGAATTGCGTGTATTTTTTCTTTGGTCAGCCATTATTTATCCTTTGTAAAGCCACAGCAGAGGCTTCACCTCTTTAGCGGCCTCCTCCTTAGTTTCCGTGGCAGTTTTTGTGTACCCGTGCATTCCAGGTATCCTAGTGTCCAAGCTTGTATTTGTCACTATCATGGAATTTAAGAACGCTTTCTTATATTGTAACTCTCTTTGGTTCACAGTTAAAACAGTATCTTTAACCCAACACGCAATTGCCATACTCATAACCAAATCATCGTTGTACCCGCGCATCGCCCTTGCTTTACCGTGCTGCCAAATGAAGGTTTTAATTTCGCTAAGCAGACGTGTAGAGTATAGATTAATTAGTTTATTCCTAACAAATTCTTCAAATTTAGCCACAATGAGTGGTTTTGTTTTCGATGATGTGGTAAAACCCACGATAGAATTAGTTACAGCCTCTGCTTCCAATTGGTCTAGATATTCATGACTGCCCTTTGTTGAATAATAAATGTTAGGATATTCCATCTCCACCAACTTATCCAGTACAGTAAAACCAACGGTCGCATTCTCCACCACCACCATACAACCGCCAAACTCACGACCGGTGGTGTCAACAAGATTGGCAAATAAATCGGGGGTGAGCTTACCCCGATATTCTGCTACTTGCTCCATTGTCTCGCCCTTCAAAATATGAAATGTTGAATAGTCCTCACCGTCGCCGCGGGCGACGTCGGCCACCAACAAGTAAGCGTCACCAGGCTGGTATTCTTCCCAGATCCATAAGTTTCGATCAAAACCGGTCTTGTACTTTGGTTCTTTTAAACGCTCAGAGATCCACCCGATATCATCAGGATGGATAACCGTTTCCCCGGAGGTGTTAAAGTTGCATTCTAGCTCTTGGGCAATCTGTCGACGAGACATGTTTTTTGTCTCCTCCGCAAACCACTCGTCGTCGTGTTCGGGATGGGCCTCCCAAGACAAGACACTTGGATAAAAATCATTCTCGCCAGATTCGGCCTTCGTGTACGTGTTATAAAACCAGTTACCCACGCCATTGGGGCTGGAAAGGGCAATGCAATTCCCGCCAGTCGATAATGTTGGGTATAGGGCTGTCCACAATTCTTCCAACCCTTCGACGTGAGCGGCCTCGTCGATAACAAGTAATGACAGGGCCTCAGAACGACCAGCGTCTGCACTAGTGGACGAGGCTTTTATCTGTGAACCATTTGACAGTTCGAAAGAAGTGCGGTTGTCCACCGCAATATTGGCAATGCGAATCCACGGCGGAAGTTGTTTGATGATCGCTTTTACTTTCTTAACCAAGTTAGCGGCCGTCCCAAACTTGGTGGCCATAACAAGAATGTTCTTGTCCCTGTAAAAAAGCATCAGCCACACAACGTACGCCGCTACTATAGTGGAGATCCCAAGCTGCCTAGCCTTTAGTATAACACTAAAGCGATGGTCGACAAACGTTTCCAGTAGTTCATTCTGGTAATCGTATGTTTTAAAGGGGATTAACCCTTTGACGGGGTGGGAAATTTTTGTATATGTGTTTATGAAATAAACAGGATCCTTTCCTGATTTAATTATCTCTTTGGTAATTTCTTTTTTGGTTAGCTGATAGCTCATTCATCCCAATCATCGAACACCCTAGCGAGGCTCCTCGTCTCTCTTGCCCTTTACATTCTCTGCATCGGACGAGTCCGGGAACGTTGTGTTACCAATCATGCCTGTACCCACGGCTCGCTTCTTGTTGTCGTTCATCCCCAACCATGTTCGGACTGCGTCGTCCAAGCGGTCTTCACTGCGCTCGCCCACCTCAATCACTTCGTCCATGCCACCAATCTTGTAGTCGCAAGCGGCTTGCACCCAAGTGCGTAAGCGAGAAATGTTTTGAACAAAAATGTATGGCTCGCCCTGCTTAGTTAAAGTAAGTGCGTTGCCGGTGTTCTTTTTGTACTCCTTCTTTAGAAAGTTTACAATATCTTGAATCTTTTGTTCAATTTCTCCCTCAAATCGATTTTTTTTGTGCACGTCTCTCAGAGCTATTTCACCTGAGTAAGAGACCTTCAAGAGGGGGCCGCTAAAACGGCACGAAAAGCCGTCCATAACTCGGGAATCGATAATTGGGTCGCCTTCTTCTCTAGTGAGGCCAATTTTGATTGGTTCACCCACGTCATCAAGTGCGCCGTCATAACTGTTTGCCAGCACCGTTGAAATTCCACTAATAATATCTAATACAGAAGCCATATTTTATTCATCCTTTAAGTTTGGTCGCCAACCCGTTTTCCATCGCTCTTCTCGATCCTCAACCCATTGGGTATAACATTTTAAGCAGCATTCGAATTTATGCATGTAAAGATCATCCTTTATCTCGAACGAGTAAACCTCACACACCGGACAGATCCGATTACTATCTCTATTAAGTAGTTGTTTTGGAGCGAAAAAACCATCTATTTCAGCTTTTTCAGTCTTGTCCCGTTTCTTCAAGTCTTGTTTATACTGAACCTTTAGTTGTTCAAGATACTGCTGTTCCTTTTCCTCGTCCCACGTTGCCTTAGGGTTCTGAATTGTGTCTTCGCCATATTTTTGTTTTATAGCTTTCTCGATGGCTGCAATATCGTTAAGACTTTTCTTCATCAGGTTGACTCATCAAACTCGATTACGACAGTTACCGTAACATAGTCTAGCGAATTTGTTGCATCTAAATTTAGATGTAAAACGTCTCCTTTACTGAAGGTGTTCGAAGAAAATGTGCCAGTGTAGGTGGTGTTGAAAGCTGCCATGGTTACCGTTTGAGTCTCCATGGCGGTACCGCTGTTGTTCTTATGCACCCCAATAACAGTGCTCCCTGGAGCAGAGCCTCCACCATTAGACAAAACCGAGACTGATATGAACTTCCCGTCAAAGGGCGCGATCATGCTGTTCCTCATTGTCCCCAACGAACCGGCGGTGACCGTTTGAGTCTCGGTGTAATACACCCACGGTATATAATAGCCCCCACTAGGGGCAGAACTAATACTGGCGTATAACGCGAAAATATGATTTTTTAAATCGCTCCCGCCGACGCCGATCTCTGTTCCGGCACTATCCTTATAAAAAAGCTTTGTGGTACCAGAGCTATCTTTAGCGTATAAAACAGTTTCTTCGGCGCCATCACGAATATTGGGCGCAACTGCTTGTTCTGCAAGATATAAATAATTGCGCGTGGTATCGCGTATAAACTGCCGCAACCTACTAACGGTCCAGCCCTTTAAAGATTTTCCCATTACTTTGCTACCTCGACCGACGCGTAGAAGATCGCGATTGAGGTAACAATACCAGTAACAACCCCACCAGCAAACCACCAATGATTATGTCGGTTTGGGCGGTCAAGAGCCATCTTCCTAAGCCTCTCAATTTCTTCATCTTTTATCCCCATTATAGAGTCTCTCTCAAGGCGTAACGATTCTATACGGGTCTCCGCTATCTTTGTAAGCAAGTCGCATTTAGCCACTTCTTTCTGCTCTACATATTGTTTAGCCAGTTTACACTGATTAACTACACTTTCTTTCTCAGCGATCGTGTGTGCTGCAGCCGCCGGATTCAACAGAGTCCCGGCAAACGGGGCCTTCTGGTCCTTCGCTAGCGTTACGACTTTTGGTGCTGGTTGCGCATGAACCAAAGTAGGCGCCGCAAAAAAAAAGAGCGATATTAGTGCTATCTTAACCTTCTTCATGATGTATGCCGAATGTCAAACTTAGAAGCCGGGTCAGGTGTTCTGGGTCTTCGTGATTTTCCTCAATCAATCTCTTCACGCGGCGCCTCTTGTGTACATCTAATTTTCTACTCTCATCCATGTGTTGTGATTCAATTTGATCAATAGTCTTATTGTATTTTTTCGTAATCTCATCACGCTTTTTAAGCTCGCCTTCGTGGGTCTCATTCAGAACATCAATTTGCTTTTTGTAACTGTCCTTAGATGCCTCCAATACCCCCAAAGCATTGGCACCATCCTTGCGGAATACTACCATCAGAACCAGCGTATACACCAGCAGAGCGGGCACATACCAATATGTTTTAAGCCACACCCAAACCTTTTTCAATACATGTTTGAGCGCTGGCCAATTCATGCGCCATGCTTCCAAGCAGTAGCAGCATCAACAAAAGCCTGTGTTCCCACGTAAGCTAGCGCGATCGCAACCCACTGATCACCACTAATGTCGCCATGAAACAGTAAGCCAGTCGATACCAGCCATACCAATAATTTTCTACTCGTAAATTTGGAAATGCTTTTATCCAGCATCCCCTTCGCATCTTCCATCGTCATCGTCTTCTCCTTCTTCTTCGTTTGCTTCTTCCGGTTCACCCGGCTCCTCGAACTCTATAACCATACCACACTTTTCTTCGGTAGCTAGAAACTTTTCAAACGTATTAAATAGTAATTCTGCTAAGCTTTGCGCTTTAGATAATTCCTCATCCTCCACCCAAAACGGATCTTCTGAAACACCGGTATAATCACGGGTGCCTTCATTGGTCCTCACTTCGACGCTCCAACCGTTGTCCCACCGCGTAATTGTATATGTGTCTTTCATATTTATACCCTAACGTAAGCAAAATCGTTTTGTTTTTCAATAATAATCTGGTTATTAACACAATCTTTCAATGAATCTAGGTGAGAGATAAGAAGTACCGTATTAAATTGTGATTTGACTAGGTCCAATATTCTTATGAATCCCTCCATATTTTCCTCATCTAGGGCTGTGCCTGGTTCGTCTAATATAAATAGGTTGGGCTTCGGTAAAGTCGACACATTTAATAGGGCCAACCGTATAGCCATAGCGGCTATAGACTTTTCTGCTCCAGAACCCATCTCGATGGGGCGGGCCTCGTGCTTTGGGTGTTTGATCAAAATGTTAAGACGATTACCCTCCTCCTCAAAGAAGACCTCGAAATCAACCACATTGGCTAGAACTTTAGCAATCTCTGTGTTAATAACGGGAAGTCTCTTTTTAATAACATCGTAAGAAATACCATTCGGATGCATCGTACGCATGTAAAGGTCATATGCCTCGTATTCCCCCCTCATAACCCGCAGTTCCTCCTGCTGTTTTTCTATATTGTCGACACGTTCCACGTATGTTCCATGTGTAATATACAGTTGTTGCAATTGTTCATCGCACGTCGTGACTCTCTTCGAGGCCTTTTCTATCTTTCTAATATTAGCAGATTTCTCCCTCTTTAGTTCAGAGTAATTTTCAATAACTTCCTTGTTTTCATTATAAACCTTCTCCTTGGACTCCCCCTCTTTAATTTCATTTTGCAACAAAATCATTTGATTTTGATTTTTTTCAGCTTGAAGTTCACATTGAGCAATCTGGTTCGCTGTTTCGTCTCTCTTCCTGAGAACTTGTTCGTATTTATCAATCCTAGTGGAGATCTCCGCTATGTTGAACATCTTAAGATTATCGTTCAAGCGCAGCAATTGTGCATGTTGGTCTTCAAGATTTCTAAGAACTCCCGGAACCTCTTGTTTCGACACATATGCGTCCTTGATAAACTTACAATGTGAGTATTCTTCTCCGCAGGGTACCTCAGATAGCAACTCCACTTTTTTAAGATGCGTCGTATGACTGTTTTCTATATCCTTAATCTTGACTGAAGCTTCGCCTATCTGTACACCGAGACTGTTAACCTCATCACTCTTGGAGCGGTACGAATCTATGTCGAAGGTTCCCACAAACTTTGTTATCTTATTATAGAGTTCTCGTTGTGTGGCACAATCCTTTTGCAGAGCCTTGTTCTCAAGTTCTAGGGCGCTGTAAGCCTCCCGTCTCTCATGCAAAGAGTCAGTGACCTCAAGGATATCAATCATTTCCGCTGGGGCCGAGCGTAGCTTTATATCCAGGGCTTCATTCTCTCCCTTTAATATCTCCGTCTGCAATTGTAATTCAGAACACTCTTTCTTCTTCTGTTCGGTTACATTTTCGTTTTCGCTCAAATCTGTCCGAGCCGAAGTTAGCTCCTCTTCGAAGTCCCTATCCTCTAGTCTCTTAACGGCTCCTCGGAGGTCTGTTGCTTCCTCTTTGGCCATTCTAAACTTGCGTTCAAACTGCTCCAAATCAAGAAACTTGGCTAGAATTTCTTTACGCTTCGTGGAGCCCTCTCCTAAGAAAGAAAGCGCACCATGTTGGCTGGTCATAGAGGTCATCAAAAAGTCTTCAAGGGTACCGAAGACCTTGCGGATATTCTTATCAGTATCGTTGCGACTCAAACCATTTTTGCTAATCACATCACCGGTTTCGTTCACATATTTAAAGTCAACATCAGTTTTAGCCTCCAGGGTTTCCTCCCCCTTCAGTCGTTTTACATATTTTTCTGAAGTTCTTTCAACTGAATACACCTTGCCATCAACTAGAATCTCGACTTTGCCGCGGCAAGAGTCCTTGTTTTGATTAATTACATTAAGATTCTTGCGTGAATTCTTGGAGGTATTATTAAACAATGTGTACAGAAAGCTGTCGATAATACTAGACTTGCCAGAAAAATTCTTTCCGAAAACCCCAAGAACGCCGGCGGTATCCTCAGTGCCAAACTCAACACGGTTTCCTTCTCCGTAGTTGAACAAATTGTCCCACTCTAGAGACAAGATTTTCCAATTGACGTTTCTTCCAACCTCTTCGTCTTTTTCGAGAACGGTATTAAATTTACGATTTAGACCATATACCTTTTCCATCACCTCATCATCAGCCTGATAATCTTTAAGGTATTCTTGGATTAATTCTTCTTGGACGGCCGGATCTCGAAGATCTTCTTTAAACATCTGATTTGTGAGATCTTCGACAGAGCCGCGGTTGCCCGCAGCACGATTCAGAAAAGTCACTGACTCTGGTTTAAATTTACGCTTGGCGACATCTGCCGCCTTTCGTATCACGTCTAGAGGTAAGTTGTTATTAGATACCAGTCTCAAGCGCGCGCCTTCTTGGATAACAGCCTTACGTGGGATTTTCCCCTTCGGCGTCAACTCAATAGTTAAAAACGGCTTGGGGTTTTTAAGCTCAATATGGCGAACAGTAAAGTCATCTTTACTTTCAATCTCCCATAGTAATAAACCCTTGTCGTTCGTTTCTCCATGGTTTTGCTGAATTGTCGAACCACAGTACCACACACGATTGTCAGCGTCAAGACTTTGACGCTTGTGGATATCGCCCAACATGGCAAAGTCAAAATCTTTGAAGATATCAAGAGTATCCTCTCCGCTCTCCATCATCCACCCTAGATCAGTTTTACAATTTGATATTGAACCATGATAAAGAGCGATATTGATTGCCTCCTTATCAGAAGGAGCGACCCAGTTATCTCGGTCGAACACAGACAATACGTTCAATACCAAACCATCATCCAAAAGAATCTCCCCAGAATCTTTAGCCAAGTGCAGTTCAGGGTGTGCTAGTGCATCGACGATGGGGCTAAGCGCATCCTGCCGACTACTGTTCTTCAGGTTTCCGTCATGGTTACCAAGGATGATATAGGTCGGAGCAATATCAGCTAAGTTCTGAAAAAAGCTTGCGCATAAATCCACAAACTCCGGAGATATTTGGGTCTTTGTATGGGCGATATCGCCACAGTGTACAATATAATCAACCTTCTCTTCTGCCAATCTCCCATACAGATGTGAAAAAGCTTCCTTATACTCTTTATGATATTTTAGATTGCGGATATGGGTGTCCGCAATGTGCGCAATTTTCATGCAGCGATACTCCTATTCAGATAATGCTTGTGATATTAGTTCTAACTCAGACTCCATGGGGGAAGTCTGCCTTCGTAATTCAGAGAATTCTTCTTTCGTCATCTCTCCTACATCATTATAACCTTTTAAGTCAATTTTGTAAAGCTCTATGCCGTGCCCCATCAGGCGTTGAGCAATATGACGAGCTTTAGATTGGGCATCCCTGTCTAAAGCCAAATATACCGGTGGGTCGTTCTTGACTATCTCCTGGAACAGAACACTGTTTTCTCTTAGCGTCGAACCAAGTAAGGGAATGGAGTTCGGACCAGCTTTAATAGCATCGAAAACACCTTCTACGATAGTTACGGGCTTGCGCCAATCTATCCATAACTCATTGAAGACGATGTCTCGATGGGCCGGCGGGTTTTTGTACTTAGGCCAATCCTTCCCGAACGTACGAGCGACAAAGAAATTGATATCTCCATCGATACTGAAGGATGGTATGATAATTCTATTTGCATACTCTCCCCCCGTGCAATAGCCCATTTTCCAATAGAAGATATCTTCGTGAGATAGGCCCCGGCTTTTCAAATATTTTAAAGGGAACACGGCAGTGCGGGGGAGTGCCTTGTTAGCGAGCGAGATATACTCATCTGGAAGGGAGATTACTGTCTTTTGTATTTCTTCTTTCTTGTTCTCGAACAGGTCTAGCGAAAACTCACCAATATCAACAGAGCCCTCAAGCTCTTGCCATTCATCTTTTTGTTGCCTGGTTCCTAGTCTCCTAACAACACGGAATAGTTTAGGGGTGGCCCAGCCACACACCCAACACTTTGCACCTTTGTCTAAATTTACAGAGAATTTTGGCTTGTGGTGTTTACAGAACGGACAGTGGAATAGATATTCCTCGCTAGATCTTCGATAGTCCCCAAGGATTTCCTTGAGGATCGCAAACTTCTTCTCTTGCACTAATTTAGTATAGTAGACTTAAACAAAGATGTCAAGCAATTTTATATATCGATCACCACGAATTCATCTGGCTTCTCAATGCTCATCCCGAGATTACCGGGGTGGATGTCCTGAAGGACGTGTGTTGTTTTAAGCCTGACGGCTAGCTTAACTAGAGTTTTGATCAGGTTCATTACCAAATCGGGCGGCAACGTACCCATTTCCATATCAAGTAAATCTTCTTCTTCGGCGAAAGGGAGACCCTTTCTATTGCGCCACCAATGCTGTACAAGTTCGACTTTTTCATCCAAGCTGATGGGATCTTTTATCAACATTCCGTGATAAAGTGAGGCCTCCACAAATTTTGCGATTTGAACAATGTCGAAGTCAAGGCGCACCAAATCAAGTTCAGCCATTTCCCCCATGCTGGGTGGTCCACCATCAGATAGTGGTACAATCCCACTCATTTCGACATACTTTAGAACGTTTGGACGGTATGCCCTTTTGGGGAGAATGGGGACCTCTCCAAAGTCATGGATTGCAGGCTCATCTATTGAGGATTCTCCCTTAAACTGTCTGTCTTGAATGTTGGCGTACCACCCTAGATCGCTGTATTCATCACCACCATATCCAGATTGAAATAGGCTAAAAATATGATCGTTGTCAAGTTTGTAAGCAATCTTCTTCGTGCCGGAACCGACGGATTTAATAATTTTACTTGTCCGAAGAGCTGGTATGCTTCCCACAAGACTCATCATGTCCTCTTCCCCCGTCGGGAAGCTAAACCGGTCGGTTGCGGGGGGTCCACCAAGAGTATCAAGCATGTGTAGGTTGTGACGGACAATCGGATCATTAGCAAGCGGCGTTTGCTCCGGTTCTTTTTCTCCGTTATCGCTGACGTCAATGTCAAAGACCCACTCATTCAGATACTGTCGCCAATTTTCAAGTATGAGTTTCATTGCTATAAATAGTTTGTCATATCTTATTTGGAATGCTTATCAGCAACAGAAGCAGCTGCGAAGGCCTCGGGCTTCACTTTACAGTCAAACCCGCTGCCGGCCACGTAACCAATAACCATCTTTGCTAAGTTACTTGTGGCCTCGTTTTTGTCGGTGTTACTGACATCAACATGAAGTTCAATTTTAATGTCTGGTATCTCTTCAACAATCCGGGTCGCAATGTCAATTGTTTGTTCGGCCTCCGCCAAGATTCTGACGGCTAGAACACGATATGCATCCGGCCTGATCTTTCGTCGGTTGATAAAATAGCGGCCGCCTTTCTGCCCTTCTGCACCGTGTAGAATAATGGCCGACGTTAGTATTACACCACTGTTATAGAATTGACTGTCGGATCCGACATAGAGCGTCCCGTTGCCTAGGTGATGTGCTTTAATGTCGCCTACTATCTGTTCGTAACTCGCGGGGGCGCCCTTACCGTCAAACCAATCGGCGAGGAGGCTCACTTAATAATCCAGTCCCACCGGGCGCCTAGATAATTTAGCTTCCGAGGCTTTTTGTTTTCAAAGAGAGACGACAGGTCTTCCGCCGGCGGGTTCTCGGGGAGCCCGAAAGGGCGCTCCCCGGGGCCTTCGGAAGCCCACGTAGATGGTTTGTCTGGGTCTTCGTCAGAATGATGACCGGCGGCATTGAGCGCCTCCTCATAAGAAGTCCGGAGAACTTCAGTATGTTCTTGCTGTATTTCATCTATTTCGTTAAAGGACCCCTGCACTAGATCTCGCGCTGAGAATTCACCTGCCTCTATTGCTAGCGCTAAGGATGGGCCCATTTTGAAATCTTTGCCGACGCGTCGCAGGGCACCGAGGGTTTTATGATGGAATGCCGTAGTGGGATGATTGTCTATATCTAGCCGAACCGGTAGAAGACCAAGCTTTCTCATTTTATGTTCCCACTCAATCTTGGCATTGCTTAATTCCATAAGGGTGCCATTGGCATAAGAGTGGATGATATACTCTGTAATTATTGGGAGACCCTCCTCTTTCAAACTAATAATGGTTTCCTGCAAATCGGTCTCTTTAGACGGGTTGAACAACCATTCATCGTCGCGCAAACCTATATAAGAGATCAAACTCGCAATAAACTCTTGGGTCACTTTAAATTTCGGATCAGGATGCACCTCGGCAATGAGACCCTTAACTAGGTCACGTATCTCTCTTTGTTGCACCTGTTGTTCTCTGCGCTCAATCTTTGTTTTTGTATGAGTGTTCGGTAGTACCTCAACCAATTCAAGATTTTTATCAGGGTCCCTCTTCGTGAAGAAGACTGCTTGCACCGGCTCTGCAGAGTGAATGTGACCAGTCCCCAAATCGTCAACAACTCCTCCAATGCCAAGTTTTCGCATCATCATGTTCCACCGGATTGGGTCTTCATGGGCTGCGGCTCGGACGAGGCCCCATAAATATGCTGAGTTGGTTTTAGTATATGTTCTCTTAGTAGCGTCCGTCATATATTGATCTGTCTCATGCTCTGTCTGGCGGACGATCGGAAGGTCGCGAGGGTGTGGGGTCTCTCCCGGTGCATATGGCTGAGATCGCCAAGGCGGGCGGCGCTGCTGCCACTGCTGATTTGCTTTCCTCAAAAAATCAAGAGGAGGATAATAAGGATATGAATTACCATGCGTGGGCGTCGCGGCTCGTTTCCGATTAGCGCGTTTGTACCTCGCCTCCCTTTCGGATTCAAGCATCTCGTCTGAGAAAAGCTTCTCAACATATTCTTTATATTCATCGTCAGGGATATCTTGCGAAGTGTATATCAAAGGGAGACCTTCCATCACTTTAAATAACAGGATGTAAGGTTCATTTTGAGCAAATGGCAGTGTCCCGTCTGCAAGTTGCCTAAAGATACTCTGGTTGAGGGGGTAAGAATATATTCCATAGGGAGTGTTATATTGGGAAGACGGGTTGACGCCAAACTTGAACTGTGGGCCGTGTTTTGATTGTCGAGTGCCGGCACTAACATCTTTTGCAGGACCCAGTTTAGGATCCGCTACCATCTGATTGGACCATGAAGCGGCCTTCTTCTTTACCGGGGAGACGTCTCGCTCTCCAACTCCACCAAAGTGAACAAAATGAGTTGCTTTCTCGTCATCAGGAGTAACGTATTGTTTCAAGACATCGAGAGTCCCACCCATTTCTCCTGATTCCAGCG
>Ga0208790_1000319_pt1 | contig 24888 bp, 20 predicted proteins | sample 10_taG_FD_184083 | JGI IMG/M metagenome (GOLD analysis project Ga0208790, IMG submission 184083) | Marine viral communities from the Subarctic Pacific Ocean - 10_ETSP_OMZ_AT15264 metaG (SPAdes) (version 2) | ecosystem: Environmental > Aquatic > Marine > Oceanic | place: Pacific Ocean | collected... | reverse complement strand
TTTATCACCGATGCGCTCGACGCCACCTGGGGCACGAAACTCCAATTTGGAACATCTTTGTCGACCAACGAATCAGGTATACGCATGACTCTTGATAAGAGTGGCTCCCTAGGTATCGGCACCCAGTCGCCCACAGCCCTCCTGCATGTTTCCTCGTCCAACGATGCTATTACCGGATCTCTCTTACAAATTGATTCTAAGGATCTCGGACCTGTTCTCTTTGTAACAGGCTCTGGTCGAGTCGGCATCGGCACGGCAACACCCAACTCCACCTTTCAAGTTAGTGGTTCTCAAGCCGGCAAATATACAGTTATATCTGGCAGTATGACGTTAGATGAAACTCACTACATAGCAGACCTTACGGGCGCCATTGCCGCAACCGTAACTCTCCCAGCTGCTAGTGGAGTTACTGGAAGAACATATCACATTTTGACTACCTACCAGGGCGATGAGGTACTTACGATTACCGGCTCTGGCGGCCAGTTTATGGGTTCCAGCCAGCAAGCGGGCCCAGAGGAAGAAATCGGGATCACCGGCTCCGCGCAGAGCGTTACGTTGGTGAGTACTGGTGCGTATTGGTTTATTTTAACAGATAACAGACAGCAGCAAGAAGGCGGCGGCGGGGACTAAGAGCACTATTATGGACAGCAATACGCAACTATTAGTCATTTCCTCATCTTAGATACTATTTATTTTTGATAAGTCATCAGATTTGGAGTAATTCTATGTCTTCACTATTAGAAGAAGCGATTGTAGACGCTAAAGCCCTCAAGGAAGCCGCACTTAAAAATGCGGAAACTGCCGTATTGGAGAAGTATTCGGGAGACGTTAAAAAAGCCCTCGATACACTCTTGGAGCAGGACGAAATGGGACTAGAGGAAGATACAGAAGTATCCGACGAACTTACAGAATTTATTGATGAAGTGCCGTACGCCTTTCAGAATGAAGAACTCGACGCGCCTCACGCAGAAGAAATAATTGAGATTGATTTTGATGCCCTTAAAACACGGATTGCTGAAGAAGAGGCCGAAGGCATAGAGCCATCAGTAGGTGAAATGGATAGTTCAGAAGAAGTCGCCCTCAACTTACAAGAAGATGATTTTAAAGACTTCGAAGAAGATGAAGACAAAGCCGAAGAGTCTACGGCCGTCGCGTCCTCTGGTGGCGGAACCGCCGGACTCCCCCTAGAAGAAGACGAAGACCTTGACCTTACCGAAGAGATGCTTTCTGATCTTATCGAAGAACTGGTTGTAGATATGACCCCACGACCACAGGGATGGTCATCTATGAACTCTGCTGACAACAGCATTGAGCAGGCCAATAATATGGCCATGGGAGCCGCACAAGCTGCCCACCTCGAAGAAGAAGAGGAAATTGAAGAAGTATCAACTGCACCTGACGTTGTGTCAGATGCGGAATTGTTCGAGAGTAAAATCTCTGAACTTACAAAATCCAACCGAGAGCTTCGTGCTCTTATTATGGAAGCCAAGAATCAGCTTACTAAGTTGAACTTGGAAAACGCCAAGCTTGTTTATCAAAACAAGGCTTTGAATAGCGCCTCCTTGAATGAGCGGCAAAAAAATCAAATTGCCGAAGCTATTCAATCTGCCACTTCTGTTGAAGAAGCGAGCATGATCTATGAAACAATTCAAAACGCAGTGGGCGTCTCAGCCTCAAATAAGAGGATGAGACCACAAACACTTCGTGAAGCAGTTCAGAGACCTACGTCGCTTTTGATCAACTCTAAGAAAAACAACACGGTAACTAAGGACCCAGCAATGGGTCGTATGCTGCGTTTAGCAGGTTTGAATAAATGACATTCAACAACAAATTATAGGAGGTTATAAAATGTCTATTGTACAGAAATTAACCGAAGGAATCGTTAACCGAGATCTCTCGGCAGAAGGTGCTGCACTTATTAATAAGTGGGAAAACACCGGTCTGCTTGAAGGTCTCCAAAACGATGCTGCCCGTCAGGGTATGTCTCGATTGCTTGAGAACCAAGCAAAAGAGTTACTTCGTGAGTCTTCCACTATGGCTGGTGGAGACGTCGAGGGTTTTGCGGCTGTCGCATTCCCCCTCGTTCGCCGTGTATTCGGCTCCCTGATCGCCAACGATCTCGTTAGCGTTCAGCCGATGAGTTTGCCTTCGGGCCTCATCTTCTTCCTCGACTTTACGGTCGGGAATACCATCGGTGATGGTTTAGCCGCACCGAATCCGCGCTTGGGTTATCCAACTGCTTCGTCACTCTATGGTGGCGGCAAAGTTGGTGCTGAGATCACCGGAGGTATTAGTCTTACGGGTGTTAACGCTGAGCGTGGCCCGTATGCTCTAAACAACGGCTACTCGTCACCAACCGGTTCGGCTAGTACGAACTTCCAGGATGCGGCCGCCACTGATACTGGTGGTGCAACTTTCCACGTTGGTGGTCTAGTTGGAGCAGGCAATACGGTCATCGATCGGATTGTCAACTTTGATCCGGACCTTTCCGGAACAATTTGTGCTGCTTATCTGCTTCCGCGGAACGCACTCTCTGGTACTCTATCCACGTCGAATTTCAATTTTGATGACCTTGTGGCCATCACGGTTGATACCTCGTCTGCAGGATCGGCTGGGAACTCCACTGGAATGTCCGGTTCCCAGATTCGAAGGGCCACAGCTTTCTCTGGATCTAACCGAGCAAATGCTGTTTTCCTCGTTTTCCAGGCTGATACTGGAGTGTCTTTGCTGACGCTTACGTCTTCGATCAATGGTGGTGACGCCGGCGGCAAGCAGCCTGTTGTTTGCCCTTGGACCGTTCGTTTCCCGATCGTAGATCGTTTTGCTGGCGGGACTCCTGCTGGTTCCGTTCTTGCGGGCGATGTTTGGGGACTTGAAGGTAATGATCAGATCCCCGAGATCGACATCAAGGTCGATTCGGTGGCTGTCACTGCAATCACCAAGAAGCTCAAGGCCAAGTGGACTCCGGAGTTAGGACAAGATCTTAACGCCTACCACAACCTTGATGCTGAAGTCGAGCTTACTCAGATTCTGTCTGAGCAGGTTGCTCTCGAAATTGATCGTGAGATTGTCGAGGACCTAGTCCGCGGCGCGACCGCTGGTGTACGTTACTGGTCTCGTAATCCGGGTCAGTTCCTGAACCGGTTGAACGGTGAAGACGACAGTAACGGTACTAATCCTCCCGATTTCACGGGTAACGTGAGCGAGTGGTATGAGACTCTCATTGAAACCATCAATGATGTGTCTGCACAGATCCACCGCAAGACTCTACGTGGTGCTGCTAACTTTGTGGTCGTTGGACCTGAAGTTGCCAACATCCTTGAGTTCACTGCTGGTTTCCGTGCCAATGTGACTGCTGATAGTGACCGCGGCGAAGCGGGTGCTGTTAAGGTTGGTTCTCTTTCGAAGAAGTTCGACGTTATCGTCGATCCTTACTTCCCGCGTCAACTGGTCCTTGTTGGCCGACGTGGAAGTAGCTTCCTTGAGAGTGGCTATGTGTATGCACCTTATGTGCCGCTGCAGACTACGCCTACAATCTTCGGTGTTGAAGATTTCGTGCCCCGTAAGGGAGTCATGACTCGATACGCCAAGAAGATGGTGCGACCTGATATGTATGGACTCGTTGTCGTCCGTGCACTTGAAGGTGAGCTCTAATCGGCTATAGTAACTATAGCTGACGTAAGGTCAAAATAGTTAAAGCCCCGTCTCTTTTGAGGCGGGGCTTTCTATTTAGTAGTGTATCACTAGTCCGAGGAATATAAATGGCCGTTCCAAAACTGAATCCTGCGTCAACATCTAATGCAAACATATTGCCAGTTACCGGCTCTACGACCAATGTTGTATCCACCCTACCCTTTGGCATGTATGCTTCTTCAGCTCCGTTTTTATCTGGTGCCACAGACCAGGTGGCCTATACCTATAAAAAACTCGGAGGAGATGTTTTAGATATTGAACTGACCGAAGGTAATGTATATTCGGCGTACGAAGAGGCTGTACTAGAATATTCTTATTTGGTAAATCTTCACCAAAGCAAGAACTCATTATCAAGTCTTCTGGGCGCCGCAACCGCGTCTTTCAATGAAGATGGACAAATTGTTTCTGGAGATGCTCTTTCCGGATCAAACATAGAATTAAGATATCCTCATTTCGATTATGGTTATTCCCGTCGCGTGACGGAAAGAATGATTACAGAAACTGGTATTGGAGGTACTCAGCCAATATATTCTGCCTCTTTTGATAGAGTGGCAAACGTACAGGATTACGATTTGCAAACTCTTATGTCGTCATCTTCCTTGACTGCTTCGGGGTCTGCTCATTTTGGCCGTGTCCAAGATAAAAGAATTATAGTTAGAAAAGTTTTCTTTAAAACCCCACGAGCAATGTGGAGATTTTATGGTTATTATGGTGGGTTCTCAGTGGTGGGAAATATGAGAACCTATGGTCAATATGCTGATGATTCTACATTTGAAATTGTCCCGACGTGGCAAAACAAATTGCAAGCCATGGCATACGAAGACGCGCTATACACACGTGTTTCTCACTACTCTTATGAGATAAAAGATAATATGCTAAGAGTTTTTCCCGAACCAGATGTCACAAGTCCAGTGAAATTCTGGATTAATTTTACTATTGAGGACGATTATGCACCGTGGGAGGATACATCGCGGGGTAAAAATGGAACTGATGGAATCAATAATATGAATACATTGCCTTTCCAAAATATTCCTTACGCAAGCATTAATTCAATTGGCAAGCAATGGATTCGTCGGTTTGCTCTAGCTCTTACCAAAGAGGTGTTGGGACAAATCCGAGGTAAATTTTCAACCGTACCAATCCCGGGCGAAAGTGTCACACTAAACTTTGCTGATCTTCTTGCCCAGGCAAAAGCCGAACAAGACACTCTTAGGGAAGAATTGAAGACGATACTGGATGAGATGACTTATGAGAAGTTGTCAGTTTCCGACTCATCTATGCAAGACTCTACAAAGAAAGTTATGGAGAATGTCCCCGCCGGCATTTATGTGGGATAGTTAAATGCCAAATAGTAAAAGAACCGAAAAACAAATAAAAAACAAAAACAAAAAGGCATATATCGGCGACAAAAAAGTTGCAGATAAGGTGCAGAGAGTTGAATTTGGTGACTCATCCCTTGAAACAATTGATAAGGCCGTCCTTAAATATGTTAATGAAAGACTAGACATTTCAGTTGACACTAATGAGGGGTTCAAGAAGGTGCCTGTTTTGTGGGTAACGGCAGAGAGAGCATATCAACTTAAACATAATAAAGATTTGAGAGATTCACAAGAAACTTTAATTTTACCATTGATTACTATTAATCGTACCAGTATTGAAAAGAACCCTGCGTCAGAATTTGCTATTCCGGCTGCCAATATTCCTGAAGTGCGAGATGCACTGGGGGGAAGCATCACGATCGCTAGAAGAATAAATCAAAAGAAGACAGCTGAGTTCCAAAATGCGTATTCAAAGCGCAAATATGGTAGCTCTAGATCTACATGGCCTGCAGTTCCGCCCACGAGAACAGTGTATGAAACAATAACCATTCCATTCCCTACTTGGGTGGCTGTCAATTATGAAATTTCCGTACGCACCGAATATCAGCAACAAACAAACGAAATACTTAGAAAATTTATTCGTCAGGGAGGCCTCAATCGAATGCCATTTAGAATTGAAAGCGATGGTCACAAATATGAGGCTTTTATAGACGGGTCGATCACTAATAATTCTAATGTAGCTGATATAGGGATGGCACAGAGAAATTATGAATCTTTGGTGGGCTTTAAAGTACTTGGATACCTTTTCGGAGATGGTGACAACCAAGAGAGGCCCAATATAGTAAAGAGAGAGAATGCAGTAGAAGTTAAAATCCCTTCTGAGCATGTAATATTTGGCGATGTACAGGACTTCCTGGATAATTCCGGCTTTTATAGAGAGTAAAGGTTGTTTCAAGTTTTATTTTACTATTTATTCTTGAACGTTGACGTTTATATAGGAGAATACAACAAATGCCCGTAGATAGTTTTAGATTTGTATCACCCGGTGTTTTCATTAATGAAATTGATCAGTCACAGGTCAGCACTACCACCACAATAGGCGCTGGGCCTGTAATTTTTGGCGTTGCCGAAAAAGGACCAGCCCTGGTCCCAACCAGAGTATCGAGTTTTAGCGAATTCGTTGAGATTTTTGGCGACCCAATTCCCGGCAGCTCTGCTAATGCAGATGTCTGGAGAAATGGAAACTACAATAACCCAACATATGGCGCATATGCCGCTCAAGCCTATCTTGCGAACGGTTCTCCCCTAACGTTTGTTCGCCTGGTGGGTGACCAGGAATCTGGAGGTACCAAAGCCGGCTGGACGATCCCCCGCCTCGTGCAAGGCGGGGGCGTTCAAACATCTGCAGGCTCTAGCTATGGATTATTTATCGTCGGAACCGGCAGCTCGCAGGTCACCGGCGACGTCGCCCGAGCCAGCGCTGGCGAAGGAATGCTCGCTGCTGTTTTCCATCTTACGGGTAGTAGCACAACTATTGAGCTAGCCGGCCCGCTCGGACTCGATGCGACCACCGCACCGCAACTCAACGCAGCCGCGGCACTTATTGCTCCACGTGCTGTAGGCAGCAATAAAGAATATCGCGTTAGAATCTCGGGGTCTAGCGAAATATTGGAAACAACCTTCAATTTCGACCCCAAGTCTTCTCGATATATAAGAAATGTTTTTAATACAAACCCACATCTTTTAAATACAGCTATTACCCCCGCTACAAACCAGAAAGACTATTTCCTAGCAGAATCGTTTGACCGAGCAGTGCTGGATAGTGTCGGGCAATTCTCCGATGGTTCGGCTATTGATAAAGCTGACTTCACCGGTACTCTGGCTGTTTTGATTTCCCTGAAATCCGGCTCTGCCGGAGTATTTGGTGGTGATCATCAGGAAGGGTATGTTACTCCCGGCACTCCTTGGATTGTCAGTCAGGATTTAACAGACCTTTCGTCTAGTTATGATGTCAATAACACCGTCCAGCGCTTGTTCCGCGTGATGTCGCGTGAAGGAACTGAGTACGCGCAATCACATTACAAAATTTCTCTTTCTGATATTAAAGCGTCGACCAACCCCCAGTATCAACCACATGGAACATTCACGTTGCTAGTACGGGATATTAAAGACACCGATGAAGATCCTAGAATCATAGAACAGTATAATAATCTAAATCTTAATCCCGCTTCTCTTAACTATATTGGAAAGAGAGTTGGTGACCGTTCATATAGCTACGACAGTGTTAACCAAAAGTGGAAAGAATTGGGACAATACCCGGTTCAGTCTAGGTTAATCCGAGTCGAAATGGATGAGACCGTTGATAATGGAGCAGCAGATTCTTCACTTCTCCCATTCGGATTCCGCGGCATTCCGACGTATACCGGGTGTCAAATCCAAAGTGGTTCCGAGCAGGTATTGGCCTTCGGTGCGCTATCAGGCACCACTATTACTTCTGGCTCTATGACAAACACTTCACTCTGTGGTCCTGGCGCTGCAAGTGGTTCTATACCAGCCACCGCAATGCCCGACGTTGGCTATGGCCTAGGCCCAGAGAACCAAGGATTCGCTGTCGGCTTTGGGACTTCCATGACCGCGTCCAACACTCGACAGTTGACGACCGCAAGTCTGGCTTTCCCTCCGTTGCCAATGCGAAGTAAGGCTTCCGACGGGCGCCTTTCTAAGTACACCAATGCATTCTTCGGATTAAGTACAAATCAAAATGCAACAACTCAGATTTTTGATGGGACGATCAGAGATCTGGTTAAAATAAAAGCTACCAGTGTTGGCACAGATAACACTATTTTGAGTCCTGGGTTTTCGTTAGATGATTTAGTATTTTCTACCGCCGACGGTGCAACCCACAGTGGTTCTGACATCTTCATGTATAACGCGTCGATCGCCGGTGCTTCGGATCCAATGTCTCCCAATCTGGGTAACATCCGCCGTGGCACCCCAGAAGGAGGCCGCCGTGCTGGAACTTCCATGACAGCTGTTAGCGCTTCTTATACCGAAGTGCTGGATCGGGGATATAACAGGTTTACTGTACCGATGTACGGCGGGTTTGATGGGTTTGATCTCTTTGAGAAGAATCCGTTTAATAACACGCGCGCCCTAAATAATGGTGGCACCAAGACAACAGCTGCCTATCCCATGTATTATACTCTCCGTAAGGCAATTGACTCGGTGAATGACGTAGACCAGGTTAATATTAACATGGCTGCGATGCCGGGTGTTACAGACAAAGACGTAACAAACTATATGCTAGCCATGGCCGAGCAGAGAAAGGATACTCTTGCGATTATTGATCTTGCTAACGGATATATCGCGAACACCGAAGGTACTCAGTCTTTCAGTGCCCGAGTAGGTAGCTCTGTTAGTACAATTAGCGAGGTTAAAGACCGTAACCTGAATTCAAGTTATGGTGCTGCATACTATCCCTGGCTCCAAATTAATGATAATTCTAAGGGCGCTCGACTATGGGTTCCACCTTCTACGGTGGCAATGGGTGTTATGGCATCGTCAGCTGCTCGATCGGAGCTTTGGTTTGCTCCTGCTGGGTTTAACCGCGGTGGCCTCAACAATGGCTCCGCTGGCCTTAATGTGGTCAATGTAATTGAGAAGTTAACCGCAACACAGAGGGATAATCTCTATGAGGTGAATGTCAACCCAATTGCGTCATTCCCAGCTGAGGGTATTGTGGTGTTCGGTCAAAAGACACTACAAGCAACTCAATCAGCACTGGATCGGATTAATGTTCGACGCCTCATGATCTTCTTGAAGAAGGAGATTAGGTTAATCGCGAACAATATTTTATTCGATCCAAATGAGCAGGTTACTTGGAATCGATTCCTCAATCAGGTCAACCCCTTCTTATCTTCTATTAAGAATCGGTTTGGTCTGTCGGACTATCGGGTTATTTTGGACACCTCCACAACAACTCCAGACATGGTTGATCGAAACATAATGTATGCCAAGATTCTTCTGAAGCCAACTCGAGCAATTGAGTTTATTGCACTTGATTTCGTGATTACAAGATCGGGAGTAGAATTCGAATAATAAAGAGGGGGGTTTTACTCCCCTCTCACTATTTAATTTAAAGAGGATATTAAAATGGCAGAATTTTGGAGTTCAGCAGCACAAGAGCCAAAACGCTCACATCGCTTTTTGGTAGATTTCACTTTACCCAGTGGAACTAGTACTCAAATTTACGCAAGAACGTTTCAAAAGCCAGCGTATACGATTGGCGTAACCGAGCACCAGTTCTTGGACAAGACTTTCTATTACCCCGGTCGTGTGAGTTGGAATGAAATTACAATGCAGTTTGTTAACTCACTGGACCCGGATATGGATCTCGAGCTTCAGACAATTTTGCTTCTTTCTGGTTATCAACTTCCTGACGATGTTGCAACAGGGGGCTCTGTTACTAATCCTGCTACAGTCAACAAGCAGAATGCGGTTGGCGCGCTTGGGGGAGGCGTTCGTGTCTCCGAAGTGGACGGCAATGGCCTAACAATCGGCACGTACGATATTCATAATCCTTTTATTACATCAGTGAGTTATAGTAATCTAGATTATGGTACTGAGGACTTGTTAACGGTTGATATCAACATGCGTTATGACTGGGCTACCTATATTCTAGGCGGCTAGATAGGGGGAACCCAAAATGGCCCTCACAATCCCCGGCCTCACACCGGGAACTACAGCAAAAAACCGTCGTTTTTGGGACGACACATTCGTAGAGCCAAAACAACAGCATAGATTTGGTATTAATTTCCCTGTTTATATGAACATGGGCCCCGAAGATACTTCGGAACTTGCGCAACTTTATGCCGATGCCGAAGCGAATGGCGGCGTCGATGCCACACAGGGCCGGAGTCTTAAAGTAGGCCCCAGCAATAGGTACAGGAATATTGGGACAAGGTCAGACGGATATGGAAAAGGTGGCCTATATCTTCGTACAAGTGAATATATAGGCTTTTCTTTTACTCCTCCTGCTCTGTCCTTCACACAAGGCTATACGGACACTGAGGTCGGCGGTGCTTATCAGCCAGACGATAGCAACAACAAATATGCGATGGGCGATGCAACGCTTACTTTAGTTACTACTTTACGTGATGATTTAAACTTTTCTTTAAACTTTTTATTTGCGATCAGTACCCATACAACCACTTCCAAAGGCGCCGCTCGCCTTTTTCCGGCGGCGGTGTGTGAGGAAAAGACCCCCAAGATCCTGGCGATCAAGGAATATAGTGCGAGGCAGGATACTATAGGTTCGTCCGATGCCATACAAGAAGCGATTATGGATGAAGCCAAAACCCCGGCCGATGCTTTTGCAAAACAGGGCGCCCGTGTGGTTGGAATTCACAAAATTAATAATCCCATTATAAAATCGGCTACATTTTCGGAATTTACATATGGCGGAACAGAACTGGTTAAGGTTACTTTAGTCTTGAGCTATGGTCGTGTTGATACCGTAAAAAGTAAAGAAGGCGGCCACAATGCAATGCGTGACTTTTACTCCTATGAAACTACCAAGCGCTATGGACGGTCTTACCATACCTGGGACGACGACACCGTTCGCGGCTCCGGCGGAGAAGGCGACGGCGTGAGCGGGGGCAGAGACTTAGTCCCTCAATTTAATCGTCGCAAGCGAAAGGCATTCACTGACTATCCTAATTGGATGAGCACGGATAGGGTCAAAGCCACAATGAAAAGGATTAAGGTTCGACCAGGATATCCGCAACCAAGCAAGCCCGACTGGGGCTCAGAACGAACCGGCCCAGTTGCGGAAGGCGGAGTAGCAGACATACAAACCAATAAAAAACGCATTGATTATATTCGGGGTAAAATTGAAGAAAGTAACTCTTCTCATCCGCGGACCCCACCCGTCCGACGGAGCATTAATGAACTCGTAACGAGGTCTATTGTAAATGCAGTTAGCGGTAAGGATGCATTCGATGCAGAGGCAGTCCGAAGGCAGCACGAGCGCGACCTGACCCGGAGAGTTGCCCTCGAAGGCCAGGCGGAGATCGATCGCCGCGAGGCTCAATGGGCTCAAGACCAAGCGAACCAGGCGGAACAGCGCGCCGAAAGAACGCTCGCGGCCATGAAATCTCAATTCGAAGCACGCGAGACGGCTCAGCACCGGGAGGATGAGCGGATTGCCAACCGAGACCGGAACGTTGTGGATTCATTTGACCCCAACGCTGACGTCCGGAAGAACATTATAAAGAGCCGGACAGATTAATCTTAATTAAATTTAGATTAGTGATATAATTATAAAAGAAAGAGAGGTGTCAATTGACACGTAGAAACAATGCCGATAGAGTGGGAGCACCTCACCCCGACGCACCAGATATACCAGATACATTAGAAGTAGAGCCCGGACCAGATCCGTTAGCCTTTATCGTTCCAACAGAATTTGTGACACTCCCGTCCAAAGGTGTTTACTATCCTGAGTCCCATCCACTGCATGCAGAGGACGCAGTCGAAATTAAGTTTATGACGGCCAAAGAGGAAGACTTACTTACTTCACAATCTCTTATTGAAAAGGGAATTGTTTTAGACCGGTTGATTGATAGTCTTCTGGTTAATAAAAAGATTCGTTCTCGCGATTTACTTATTTGTGATCGAGGCGCTATTCTGGTCCGTGCCCGGGCCTCTGGGTACGGCACCGACTACAGTACCACAATTACTTGTCGCAACTGTGGCACAAAGGACAAATCCTCTTATGATCTAACAACGGCTGTCTATCAGGGCCCTCTTAGCGACGAGGAACTCTCAGAGACCAGCGTAAAGCATCTTGGAGCAGGCCACTTTGAGGTGAATGTTCCTGATTCCCCGGTCCATCTCGTTTTTAGGCTTTTGAATGGTCACGACGAACGAGGAATAATGGACTTGACCGAGAAAAGAAAGAAGAAGAAACAAGAGGCTCGTTTGGTTACAGACCAGTTAAACTTTATGATTGTTTCGGTCCTCGACCATGAAGACCGAGAAATAGTTAACAGATATGTTGATTCGTTGCCTTTACGCGACTCACGCTACTTGCGTCAAGTATATGAAGCTGTGAGTCCATCGGTCACGTTGCGGAAGGAGTTCGTCTGTGATCACTGTGATCACGAGGACGACATTACGTTTCCCTTTACAACCGACTTTTTTTGGCCTGACATCTAACTATCACGAAAACGTTTACGAACAGTTTTTCTTTTTGAAGTACCACGGAGGGTGGGGGCTTATGGAAGCCTATAACTTGCCTATTAAGCTGCGCGAATGGTTTGTAAAGAGGCTGGTAAGACAAAAAGAGGAAGAAGCGGACGCCACGAAGAATGCCTCCAAGGGCGGGAGAGGGAAAACAACACTCGGCCATGGCGCCCCTCCCCCCTCAATGCCTAACCCGACAAAGTAACCTTTATCCAAAAACAAACTAATTACTATATATTTGAGGGGTTCCTATGTCCGATGAATTACAACCTGTCGTAGTTAATTTAAACGTCAATAACGAAGAATCAATGAACGAAAGCTTTATTCAGGCTTTTGGCGACATTGTTAAGAGCTTTGTTGGCTACATGTTTAAAGACGCTCCGCCCGTCGTGGGCCCGAGTCTATCCCAACGCGCTCGCATGGAAGAAGCGGAAGGTGTCAGTGATGCACCACAGGCAAAAATTGTGGGCACACCCACACAAATCTCCGCATTTGGTAATGCGCTCTCAAAAGAGAAAAAATACATGGAAACCTTCCTCAAGCACGGTCTTAATGATCCGCGCTCCTTTGCAACTCATGCAGAGCTAAACAAAGCAGTCGCAAATTTCGAGAAAGAAACCGGAATTAAGTGGCCGCTCAAGTAGGGGTTTTATAAATGGCCGATCCCAAAGACCCATTAGGTATATTAAATACCGACGCCAAACAACTCAATCTAATAAGGGAAATTTACGAGCAGATCGCCAAAGAGGCCGGTGATGTAGCTAAGGCTGCTAAATCATTTACCGAAGAGCAGAAAAAAGCCGCTCAAGCTTTAGGACTGATTAATGAAAGAAACGCAACTCTTGTCGCAGCTGAAAAAGAGCTTGATCAAATGTATAAAGGGCGCGCTCAGCATTATGCAGACACGAAAGACGATATAAATGAACTTTTAAGCATAAATAAAAAACTCAGAGACCAAGAACTTCAAAACGAGAGAGAAAAGCTCACAGCAATTGAAAATAATTATAAGGTTGCCAGACAAAGGCACGACCTTCTCTTTGAAGAGCTAGGTATGAAAAAGAAGCTCCTCGACAAAGCCAGAGAAGAATATAAGGCAGAGCTCGCCCGGATAGAGTCGCAGAAGAATGCCAAGCGCCTGGAAGGAGCAGCTTATACCAGAGCTCAAAAAACCGCAGTCGCTAATTACGTAGCCCAAAAAAGGTCTTTGGCCGGCCTCGAAGATGAACTCGATACCCAAAATCAAATATTAGTTAACACCAAAGAGCGCCTAGACGTTCAGGCGGACCAGGTTGAGAGGGGGGAACAGACAAATAAGGGTTACGAGACGGGCCTAGGCTTTCTCGACGGCATGATCGAAAAAACAGGATTCTTCAGCGAGAAATGGAAAACTGGTCCTTTGGGGGGGCTAACTGATTTCCTAGAGGGCCAGGGTGATATGTCCGAACTGCTTGATGAGTTGAAGATTAAGGCGCAGAAAATTAATTTTAAGAATTTGTCCGCAAACGTTTTAATCGCCATAATAGAACAAACAACGAAATTCATGCTGGAGTTTGATAAACTTGGCTCCTCCTTCCGTAAGAACACCGGGATAATTGATAGAGGCTTTAGCGGAATGGAGCAGAGTATTGTAAACGTTCAGCGCGCTAATTTGCGAATGGGCGTTTCGATGGACGAAGCCTTTGCTTCGGCAAACGCTCTGGTGTCCACGATGGCCGACTTTACGTTGATGTCGGATAAGGCACAGAATAAGGTGTTACAAGTAACTGCCGTAATGCAAGAGTTCGGGGTTTCGGCACAAACAACTTCTGAAATTTTTAACACCTTCTCTAAGGGACTGGGCTACGACGCTGACCAACTAGAGAAACTGGGCACACAAATTATGGGGATAGCAACCTCTCTTAAGGTGCCCCCTCAAATAATCGCCACAGAGTTCAATGCTGCCAGCAAAGAATTAATGAAATATGGCGGTGAAATGATCGGCGTGTTCGAGGGATTGGCAGAACAGTCCAAACAGACCGGTCTCGCTATCGGCGAACTAATGGGTGTTGTAAAAGAATATGACACTTTCGCGGGAGCGGGAGAAGCCGTTGGTAAACTAAACGCAATCTTGGGTGGTCCTTACTTAAATTCTATTAATATGCTTTATGCGACTGAGGAAGACCGCGTTAAGATGTTGCGCGAGAGCATTTCTCTTTCTGGTCGACAGTTTAAAGATCTTAGTCGGTTCGAACAACAAGCAATTGCCTCCGCTGCGGGGATCAGCGATATGTCGCAAGCCGCCAAATTATTCGGCGGTACTGCTAGTGAATTTGCCAACAGTCGAATGGAAATGAAAGAAATGCAAGAACGAGCTGCCAAAGCTCAAGCAACCATGGATAAGTTTGCCCAAGTTATGCAATCCTTTGCGATTGCATTAGGGCCGCTTGTGACGATTCTCGGTTTCGTTGCTGAAGCGCTTATTTTTCTATTAAATCCCTTGGGGGAGATTGCGCGCTTCTTCGACCAAGACAGCGACATAATAAGTGGGCTTGGAACCTTTACCATCCTGCTGTATGGGACTACGGCCGCAATATTGAAATTGACGACGTCAGCGATAACTTTTGGTACGGCAATCACGACTGCGTTTCTTCCAGTAGTAGCCGGAGTTTTAACCTTCACAGCCTTAAAGGCTATTCTCGAAGAAATCCCGGGACCGATTCGGGCCATCGTCGGGGGAATCATCGCGCTCGTAACAGCCCTCTACGCCTTCGGTCAGGCCCAAGCCCTGGCGACAGCCCTCCCCACTCTGGGCGCAAGCATGAAAGCGTACGCCGCGTTCACAGCAACCGCTGCTGCGAGCATCGCTGGTTTTGGGGGAATGTTGTCTGGCCTGGATGATTTCGACGATGGCAAGAAAAAAGGTGAGCCCGTCCCTGGCGGCATGGGCCAGTTGTCCAAGGATGGTAAGCGGGAGTTGTTTGGACGAGATGGCAACTGGGTGATGGTCGACGGGCCCACCGTTACAGACATTAAATCCTCAGACACGATTCTTAACAATTCTCAAACCGAAAAAGTCATGGCAGGCGGCGGCTCTGCAGAACTATTGCCTATGCTGACAGCGCTGCAGGCTACATTGGGAGAACTTACCACAGCAATAGCCACAGCAAAACAGACAGAAAATATACAAAAAGATAATCAAGAGATAGTTATTAAAATGGATGCGCGCAAGGTTGCTGAGGGTATACACCCCTACGCTCTCAAGTGGCCCGGCATCCGGTTGGTATAGGAATTAGAATATGTCATCAGGTGCGTACACAGGACTTAAGCTCACTCATATTGCTTCGGGAAAGAGTGTATCAGCTCCGATTCAGGTGCGCAATTTTATGCAAGATGTAACCCCTTCGTTTTCATCCACAGAAGTATATGCACGAATGGACCCCATTTTTACATATAAAAACACAGTGCGCACGTTTCAAATTAGTGCAGATATGGTGGCCGCCGAGCGTGTATCAAATTGTAAAGACAATGATCCCAATCCGGATTTGAAGTCACTGTATAATAAGATGGCGGCTGCGGAAACCGCCAAGAACGTCACCGCGGCTCGTGAATTATACGCAAAGTATCAAACGCAAGCACTATCAAGCATGTATCAGTTTATGTACCCTCTTTATCAAAAAGAGGAGCATGGCACCGGCGCCAACAAGGTGACCACCCACCAACTCAAGGGCCCCCCTGTGCTTAGGATATCGATTCCTAATGTGATGGGGGATGCGAATGTGTCTTTTCTTTTTGTGCCACAAACTTTTACAGTTTCAACTGGCTTGGCAGATATTGGTAAAAACCAGATTACTCTTACAGGCCCCGGCTCTTTGAAATACTTGGCGCCTCAGGGTGGTTATGGTTTTACTCTGGGGGGGACGATTTTGCATGAAGATGACCCACCTGGCTTTTCATATGATAGTGGTTCAAGCGACACGATCACATTTGGTCAAGCCAATTTTCCCTTTGGGGCCCTCGCATCCTGGGATCCCAAGAGTATTTTAAATAAGTAAAAATTATGGCAAAAAATAGATACAGCAATACACCATATTTTACTAATAATTATTCTATCTATGAGGACGTATTTGAGGATAGGGGGGTTAAGTTTATAAGACAATATGGATGTACATCTATGAAAGCCTTAACGGATGCTCAAAAAAGCTCTATTGTAGAGAAAAAAATATTTTGGGAATATGGAGATCGACTGGATAAGATCGCCTCGCGCGAGTACGGAGACCCCACATATTGGTGGGTAATTGCCAGATATAATAAAAAGCCCACAGATGCCCACTTTAAGCGCGGCGACGTTGTTTTGGTGCCTAGCCCTATAAGTCTAATTGTAGCATACTATACGGAATAAAAATGAGTGCAGAAACCAATAAAGTAATTAGAATTCTTGACTCGCAAACAGTCAAGGATGATGAAAACCGACGTTTGCTCGTAAGAAAAAACGCCCAACAATCTCTTTTATATTTATCGGAACATATTGCGAACTATAATCAACGTTTTTATTCAAAGAAAGGGGATGGTACCGTACATAAAAAACCGGGAGGATCTGGCCTCACTCTCTTCACCGGGCGACTGCAAGCTCTTCGGAAAGTAGGGACCGTAGAACCTATGGTAGCAGATAACTCACATGAGGCCCTTTCTACCGGCGGCGCCTCTGCTCACCTGCTGCCGGGCGGCAAATTTGGGTGGCGCTCGGGATATGCCAACATTACTCCCATTATATCGGGAGCTAGAGCCGAACCTGGCCCACCTGCCCTAGGTAAGAGTAGTCCTGACTTGGCTATTAGCAGACTTACTGGACTCAGCGGCGACGTCGAGAAGTTTTTTACTTTTGAGTTAACTTCTGCACAGATGGCCTCTCTGGTGCCAAAAATTCAAATCTATAAATTAGATTATAAACTTTTCGCCAAAGGTGATCCGGATGGCGAAGAGGGTACCGTAGACCACAGCAAGAAACCAACAAGGCGAGAAATAGTATTTGAGAAAGCTATTACTAAAGATCAATTAGAGAGAGATTCTTTTGGTATACTAGAGAGAGATGGCAATTTGGGGGGGTCAGGGATTAAATCTTTTAGGTGGGCCCTTAAAGGTGTTAACCCTGCAGAGGTTGATTCAAATATAGAAGCCACACTTGAAGTCTATTTTAATAATATCGGCGTGTTTCAAGATATTTTGGACAATCTGGATCTTGGAGGTACAACACCGGGGAGTGCAACCTCCGCGGCCTCTTTCCTTGATTTAATAACATTCGCTCCCCCCACTTTAAAAGACTCAAAAAACCTTCCTTGTATTGAGGATTATGACGAGTCCTTTTTCGAAATCGAGATTGTTGTTGGATGGGATACTGCACCGGATTCGACCTCCTTCAACTCTTTAGAGCTGGAACACATTAATGAGCAAACTACCTCTCTGTTTTTAACCTTGACTGATCATAAGTTTGATTTTAAAGAAGATGGATCCGCCACATTAGAAGTTAACTATAGGGCCCGATCAACCATGAATGGCCGCAAATATGATATGTTTGAATCACCGGCCAACAGCAAGCTCGGAGCTGCCAAAAAGGCTGTTGCGGATGCCGGCGGCGAGCTGGAAGATGCACAATCCGCCGGCACGACCAATCTCACCGCCGAACAGAAGTTATTAGATGAGTCAGAAGAAACTTTATACGATGTACTGAAGATGCAACACAGAAAGCTCGTAGCACAGTTTATTCGATCAGCATACGTTGCCAAGATTCCCAGCCAGTTACTGTTAAATGGTTTCACTGTGGAGGGGGGCACCGGTGCGGCCGCCAACGCAGATGACGCCCTAGGCGCCCCCAAAGAAGCCACCGGTGTTCTGACCTGGAAACAGTTGGGTGACATACTCACTTCGCAAGCGGCCGGGGCTGATTATGCAAATTTAAAAACCGGCGTTATCGACCCGGTGCAGGCAGCTGTCCGAGAACTAGCAGGCGCTACAACGAAGATTGTTGTCACCCGCCGAGTACAAGGCAACTACGATTTCAATGCAATTGATATAGCGGACGACCTTGTGATGGACCCCGACACGGAGGATACCGACACGGCCAACACCGACGTCCTCGATCAAGCCGACGCAGCGGGCCTGGCAGACTCGGGCGCTGGGACCTTTAACACCATTAACTTTTTATACTTGGGAGACATCCTAGAAACCATATTAGAGTGGCAGCCGAAAATTCTTTCTGATATAATGTATAAGAAATTTGCCTTAGCAACCATGGATTTCAAATTTATAAATTATTTTAAGTTGGTAGAAAAAATGAACCCGGTACTGAAAACTGTGGCAGGCCATTCGTTAGCTAAACTGAGTTGTAAACAAGCGCAGATGACCTCTGCACAAAAAAAAGATTTATATAGCTCGATCAACCTGGCAAACATCCCGATTAATTTGGAGTTATTCTTAGATTTTTTGACGGAAAAAATTATACGCCCTCAGCGGTCCGTCTACTATTTTGAAGATTTCCTGCATGATTTATTTAATACGCTTGTTAAACCAATCTTAGCTGACCCCGGTGTTTTTGGTTCTCGTCCGACAATGCCGGTGATGATTAACATTAATGTTGATACGTCAAATAAGGGTACGTTTTTTAATGGAAAACACCTGGGCAACTACGATCAACCGGATACCAAACTCATCAATCCGGATGATATAGCGGTGAGCATTTGGCGTGGCGAAATAAAGTCAGCTGCGCGATGGTCTGGCGCTGCCAGAAAATATAATTTTATCAATTCGATAGATACATATCGAAACAACAGCCCGGTGGGCGGTGCCTCAGGTCCACCCCAGATTGTTATGAAACCATCAAAGACGGAAGATTCGGCAACAATTAAAATAATAGGCATTAATCTTCATGTGGATAATTTTAAGGGAGACTACGACAAGAACATAAAATCATCAATCAGTAATTTTATCGTTGGTTTAGACCGTGGAGTTGTAAAGTCTGTAAGTTTTGAAAGGGTCGACCAGGCCTATTTGCGCGAGTCGCGCACAGCTACATCTAAAAATTTTGGTACGGGGCAATTAAGAGAACTTTATCATGTAAACCTGAAACTATATGGTAATAACCTCCTGAAACCCGGGCAAATTATTTATGTGGAACCCAATAGTTTAATATTTGGGCGACCATCTGATAAAAAGTCTGCTGCTCGAATCCTTGGTCTTGGGGGGTATCACTTGGTTGTTGATGTTTCCAATGAAATTTCACAAGATGGGTGGGAAACGTCCGTAAAAGCTTTGCATATGGCAATGCCGGCCGAAGATACTACATCAGTTACACAAAACATTACATCCGCAACGCCCGCGGCAACACCTTAAAATATCAGACTAAGTGCTATTTAAATTATGGGGAACGAATCACAATATAGTACACTGCCTGAGGTTATTAGAGAAGAGGACATTGGAGACCAACACATGTTGGCTCCCGAGAACGTCCTTCCTTTAGGCAATAATTCAAATCCGTTAATATTCAATTTCGCGGAACGCTTGCGGTACCGCAACGCCACCTACTTTGAAGATCTGCCAAAACCTATTGACACTCTTTATGATAAAGTTTTTTATGGCAAAGTCGACCGCTATCAAAATACCATTGTGCCAAAGAAAGATAGTTCTTTATTGACCCAAACATCGTACGACAGAAACGTTTTTGCTCTTGATTTTGTGGCCGACGCCTTTTTTCAATTGAAAAGAAATCTGACCATCGCGGCGGATAGCGGCGGCATTGTCAGGGACACTTCTGTATTTCATAATATTCAAGCGACACGGGGATGGTTTAACTATGAGAGGAAATATCGATCGATATTTGCTCTTCTTATCCAAGCACACAATGGCTATTTGACGCTTTTAGATAAAAAAGAATTTAATAAAATTATTACTTTTACTGATTATGTTCAGTCATTACAAAACTATCTTAAATTCGGTACGTATAGATTCCCAATTTCTTTAACAGAATATGTTTTATCACCTCGTACCCCACCGCGGATATCTGGGCTGACCATAAATATCTCGGAGGACTCTTTCGGATCCGATCTTAACAAGTATACCAAGTATTTTCTTGATCCAAATTTTTCATATTATGTTCGCGCAGCTCGAAAGTTTGGTTTCTATGTGGATAGGAACGGCCCATGGAGATTGTTTGCAGATGTATTCTCGCCTCCCATGGCCGGCCCCGATGGGTTTATTGAGGGAGCAAACCATGTAACGGGGGCCATTGAAAAAAACTTTTTTAATTCTTATTACGACAGAACCTATACCTTGGACATCCCACTAATGAAAGAAGGTCTTTTAACGGGGTTTAATCAATTTGCCCGCGACAATGGCAAAATTACAGAAACAGTACTCGGTCTAACGGAACGAAGCGTACCTGGTGGGGGCGGCGTAGGAACTGTTGGGTGTGGGACACCTGTTTTTATTAAGACCTTGGGGTATCGACACCCAGTAGCAGCCACAATGGTGGATGATTTAGGAGATCCCTACTGGTTGGCCTTTTATTTTAATATTCGGATGTCAGAATCTGGGGTGCATTATAAAAATTCGACGACCCTGATAGAAGAAGCAACCAAAATCGCTGCAGCATATGATTATAATCAGGCTCTTATTTATATTAATAATCTCTTTAAGCCATACCTTTATGATGAAAGAATCTTTAAAAAGCACTTGACACAAGAGGAGACGACTGCTAGAGTAGGGTCAGTCTTTGATTCATCTACTGCTGGTACAGGTACCGGAGGTGGATCGGGCGGTTACTAGGAGTAAACTTTGCTTTTTCAAGCGTTAGATTTGAAGGCTGATTGTGTAGGCTATTACGCCAATAATATCATTAATCCCGGCCGCCTTCTCCCTCTCGAAGGAAAGACCTGGGAATACTCTAGTCACCTCACCGGCGCCAGCTACGAAATAGGACAGATTTATAGCCATGGCGCCACCCTTACTGAAGTATGCGCCCCGGAGATGAAGGATGACTGGGAGAAAATTAAGAAAACACTCAGATCATGCTTGAAAGCTTTCCGTACATCGGGCCTATCCCTCGAAAAAAATTGTTTTTATGATGTTATACCAGAATATTTTTTGTATCAGTACCTAGAAGCCAAAAACAGAATAACACAGCACGTACTGGATACACATAAGCGCCCAGTCAACTACCAGTTTATGTATAATCTGGTGGAAATGCTGTCAGATATTCGGACCCACTCATTGAACCTTGATGTGGGCTCTATACAACATCTTTTGAGTTCGGTGCGTGGTAAGAATTTTCATCGCACCATTCAAACTGTGGCACCGGTGTGTAATTACAACCCATGGGGCACCATAACGGGGCGTTTGGCTACAACTCCCAACAGCTTCCCGATTCTTACAATGAATAAGGAATTCCGGGCTTGTGTTAAACCCAAGAATGATTGGTTTTTAGAGCTAGACTTTAACGCAGCAGAATTGAGGACACTTATTGCTCTCACCGGAGAGGAACAACCCCAAATCGACATTCACGAATGGAACCGCAAGAATATTTATCGCAACATTGGATCGAGAGAAGATGCAAAGAAGAGAATCTTTGCCTGGATGTATAATTCTAAGTCAGAAGATTTTCTTTCCAATCGGGCTTACGATAAAGAGACAGTTAAAAACAAATATTGGGACGGGTCCAGAGTTGAAACAGATTATGGCAGAGTAATAGAGAACGTAGACGAGCATCATGCTCTTAATTACATCGTTCAAAGCACCACAATTGATATGGTGCACGAACAGGCTTATAAAGTCTACGAGCTTTTGAAGGGGAGAAAAAGCCACATCGCATTTCTTATTCACGACGCTGTATACATCGACCTCGCCGAAGAGGATCGCTACGAAATACTAAATTTGCTTGACACGTTCAAGAAGACGCGTTATAATATGTTCAAGGTTAACGTCTCCGCTGGAAAGAACCTCGGAGAGATGAAGGAACTAAAGCTATGAAGAACAACGTAATAAGCATGGAGGACTATAAGAAATCTCGTGAAGCTGGGTGCTGCAATATCGCCCACTCCGCACCCCCTCCGACGCCCGGGCAGATGCGCAGGATGATCGAGGCTAGCCCTCCCCTGCGAGTCCGCGTACAAGTAAAAGCCCCACAGCCAAAGCCGTGGTATCATTGGTACACGGAGCAGCGATGAAAGAGAAGAAACTATACCACAAACTCGTCCGCGACCGTATCCCCGAGATTATCCAAGAAGCGGGAAAGGATTTTCAAGTCCGCCAAGAACGCGGCGATCGCCTGCAGGATTATGCTATGCGAAAATTACAAGAAGAAGTCCAGGAGTTCGTTGAGAACCCTTGCGCCGAAGAAGCAGCGGATATACTGGAGGCCTTGAACTTTATTTGTGGGCGTTTAGGAATAAGGCAGAAAAGCATTGAGGCCGAGCGCCTATCCAAAGGAGCCACTCGCGGCACTTTCGAAATGGGCTATATCTTGGAGTGGGTTGAGGAATAATGAAGATTGTAGGTTTAGGGAAAGCCGGTTGCCGTGTGGCTAAAACCTTTTCTAAGTTTCCTCAATATGAAACGGTGGGGATTGACACTTTAAAAGGTGCCGACATCACCATTAAAAAACGAAACACTCATGAAGAGTACGAAAAACATTTTCCTTCGTTGAAGCGTAAGATTACATATACGGAGGATGATGTAATTGTAGTTCTTGGAGGGAGCGGCACAATTTCAGGCGCCGCCCTTCGCCTTCTGGAACACTTGCGGAGCAACAGGATCTCGGTGATATATATACAGCCAGACCTGGCTCTGCTCAGTGAAGTTCAGAAGATGCAAGAAAGAATTGTAAGAAATGTGTTGCAGGAATACGCTCGCTCCGGTATGATAGAGTGTGTGTATTTGATAGACAACCTCCTGGTAGAAAAAGGCATTGGGGACGTCCCCATTATGGGTTACTTTGATGTGCTCAATCAGGCCATTGTTAATACGGTTCACATGATAAACGTGTTTAAAAACTCTGAGCCCATCATCGGGAATTTTATCAAGCCCTCCCCGCTTAGCCGGATAGCCACTATCGGAGTTTTAAATGTGGAGGAGGACCAAGAAAAGTGGTTTTATGACTTGACACAGGCGAGAGATGTGGTATACTATTATGGTATAAATGAAGAAGACCTACAGGAAGACGGCTCATTGTTTCGCAAAATTACTGATTATGTAAAGTCCAAGTTAGATGATGGGATTAACATATCCTATGGCGTTTTTAAGACTACCTATGATCAAAAATATTGTTATTGCATTAAGTATTCATCTGTGGTACAATCGTATACAGAACTATTAGACGATCAGGATATTGGCTGATCGTACTTTAACCCAACTATAAGGAGATAAAAAATGGGTATCAATTTAGACAAGATGAGAGAGAAGCTCTCGTCACTACGCGGAGACGGAAACTCCTCAAATGACACTTTCTGGCGCCCCGAGGATGGGGACCAGACTATTCGCATCGTGCCAACGGCCGATGGCGATCCCTTCAAGGAGATGTGGTTTCACTACAACATCGAGAAGGGCGGCTTCCTCTGTCCCAAGCGCAACTACAGCGACGAGTGTCCTGTATGTGAGTTTGCCTCACAGCTGTGGCGAGAGGGTGTCGACAACAACGATGACCACAGCAAGAAGACTGCCAAGTCCCTCTTCGTGCGACAGCGTTTCTTCAGCCCCGTCATGGTGCGAGGCGAGGAAGAGCGCGGAGTGCGTATCTGGGGCTATGGCAAGACTGCCTATGAGAATCTTTTGACTCTCGTGCTGAATCCGGAGTATGGTGACATCACCGACACCGAGACCGGCACGGATCTGCAGATGACTTATGGAAAGCCCCCGGGAGCTTCCTTCCCGCAGACGAAGCTTGTGCCTCGTCGTCGTTCTTCCCCGCTGTGCGAGGAAATGACCCCCGACAAGTGTGCGGAGCTTCTCGATAGCATCCCGGAGTTTTCTGGTTTGTTTGAACGAAAGACGACTGCGGATGTGCAGACGATTCTTGACACTTTTGTTAACGCTCAGGTCGATGACCCCGAAAGCGTTAGCAGTGAGACGACGAAGTATGGTAACACCACCAAAGACGGTGAAGCAAGCGCTGTTGACGCAGCCTTTGCAGAGCTTGGCGCTCTTTAATTATCCCCCCCACAGGGAGGCACAGGGTTATCAGGTGCCTCATATAGAAAGGAAGAGTTATGACTACTGATACAAATCGTTTAGAGCAACTGATTACCATCCTCGAGGAAACTCGGGACGACCATGACAAGTTCTTCGACAGCGGAAACAACGCTGCTGGAACTCGTGTTCGCAAGGCAATGCAGGAAGTGAAGACGTTAGCACAGGAACTCCGCGTCGAGGTCCAAGAGACCAAAAACTCGGGTTAAACTCTGACAGCCGCAGGGAGGCCCGGGGATACAGGGGTCTCAACTTATCACATCAAAGAAAGGGAATTTAAAAATGGGTGATTTTATTAAGAAGTTGCGAGAGCTGGGCGTCGAGGACGACGGCACTGTGACGTTGAATTATAGTGAGGGCTGCGAAGTATGGCACATCAATGAGAGCCATGTTGAGGAGAGTGTTGCAGAGACTGAGACCGCCGCAA